>Ga0310691_10002801_pt1 | contig 22175 bp, 32 predicted proteins | sample 176DNAGHGlowgp2_FD_203887 | JGI IMG/M metagenome (GOLD analysis project Ga0310691, IMG submission 203887) | Sheep rumen microbial communities from Palmerston North, Manawatu-Wanganui, New Zealand - 1766 DNA GHGlow gp2 (v2) (version 2) | ecosystem: Host-associated > Mammals > Digestive system >...
TCGTTGTCAGCCAGTTCAATCAGTTTGTCCAGGTTCTCCATGTTGTCCTCCTTCCTCAAGCGATGCGGTCAATGACCAGGTTACTGTTCTGCACCGTGATAAGCGGCGTAGGCGTGACGGTGGGGTCATCCGTTGCCTGTACATACTCCACGGAGAGGTTAAAGCAACAACCCTTCGGAACCTTTACAATAGCCGTAGAGGTGAGGTTACCAAACTCTTCAACCGCCGCAGGAGTGAAGATGGCTCTGGAAGTCAAGCGAGGTTCGCCGGACACGGCAATAGCCACGGCGATAGGAGAAATGGCACCGCCGGTGGGAATCGCCACGTTGCCGTTATAGGTCACGCGATAGGTGGCAAAACAGTTGTTGGTCATGCCGCGCAGAGTAAAAACCCCGGTTTCGTCTTCGTGATAAACACAACCACGGCGACACGGGATAGACGCAGTAAAGATGATGGGTGCATTTAACGCCACGGTCTGCGGCGCATTTGCGATATACTCCGCTGCCATTGGAAACCCTCCTTAACCGTTACAACCGCAACCGCCGTTGTTGCAAGTGAAGATGGGGGTCATGCCGTACACGGGCATGGTGGGAATGGGGCAAGAACGCAGTTCGTCCACCAACTGATTGGCGGTGGTAGCCTGTCCAGCACGGATAGCGGCGGTCTGCACATCCTGCGAAGCCTGTCCACGGGCGAAGAGCAGTTCCTGCCGCAGCTGGGCAATGGTGTCGTTCTTGGCATCAATCTTGTCGGCGCACAGCTGGTCGAGAATGCGCTGGGTGCTGGCGGTCTGATTTGCCAGAAGGTCGCGAATGCCATCGGACAGGGCCTGTCTGTCAGCACAGTTTTCCTGCGCCACGGTGTAGCGGAGGTCGGAAATGCCAGCGCGAGTGTCGCAGCAACACTCTGCCAACTGGCTCTGAAGGGCAAAGGCGCGGTTCATGTCAGCCATCTGCGCGTTAGTGATAGAAGCGTTCACACCGGCGAAACCGCTACACAGGGCGTTCTGAACATCGCCGAAGCCGGAGGTGATGCGGTCGCCAATGCCGCTGACAGAGGTCTGAAGCATCTGGTCACGGAAACCATCGGAAATGTGCTGGGAGTTGTTCAGCCACGGATAGATGCCGCCGTCTACACCGCCGCCGAAACCACCGAAGCCATTGCCCCAGCCGCCGCCAGCGATGAGGAGCAGGAGAATGATCCAACCCCAATCGCCACCGAAGCCGGAACCGAAGCCGCCCATGCCATTGTTATAGGCAGGAGCAACTGGCATGGTGAAAGTAGCATTGTCATCCATTGTTTTGAGTTCCTTTCATATTGTATTTATATATGCCGACCTATGTACACTTGGCCGGAATATATCCACATTTTCTCCACCAATTGCACAATTACTGCAATTAGTGGAGATTTCCGCGCATTTGGCTCATCTGCTGATAGGCACGGTTTAGCTGCTCTTGCGAAATTTGCCCGGTTTGGAGCAGATGATTAACAATTGCATTGGGGTTGTTTATCATGTTCTGCGGTACGTTTAACCGCCGTGACATGAGAAACTGCATGGGATTCACCTTCAGCTGCTGAAGCATCATCATTGGGTTATTCATCATCAGATTCCACCTTCTTCACGGCCTTCTTCTTCCCGGCGATACCATACATATCGCTCTTCATGGTGTCGATGTCTGACTTAATGGTGGATACGATGGTTGCCACGGCGGCAAGGTCGCTCTGCTTGGCATACTCCTCGACAGGCTCCGGCCTTGAAGGAACCGCCGCATTTCGTTCCACAAGGTCATAGACCGTGATGGTAGGCTTGCCCGTAGCGTCTGCGGACTTGAGATAAATGGTCTTGCCGTTCTTCTCCCACAAGGCTACGGCATTGTTTGGAGCGATAGGATACATCTGCGCCTCCTGCTCCCCGGAGATCCAGATGATACTGCTCTGCGGCATGGTGGGTGAATAGTTCTGCGGCTGAACGGTCTGCGCCTGTTGCACGGGTTGCTGAACCACAGGCTGATAGGCGGGAGTGTAGTACCCTCCCTGGAACGGATAGTAGTTGTAAGCCATTACTGTTTCTCCTCTCTTGTCCAAAAGTAAAACGGCACTTTAGATTTGCTATCCCATGAGTCGAGAAGGACTCCGTTTTTTATAGTTGCAACATGGCCATCGCTCTTGACAACATAAACACCTTGTGGATGGTCTGCGGCAAAGTCTTCTACCGTGTAGCAATCGGGGCAAGTGTCCGGAATCATATGCCGGGTGAAGCCGTTCTCCCGGAGTACTGCGCCCCACACAATATCAGAGGACGGCATATCGCCCATGAGGAATCCGTTCATCGCCAGTTTGGAATATGCGGTTTCCCAAGGGATGTTTAATGCAGCGGCAACCGCGCGGACGGAGCAATCGCCAACCTTCGCATCAATAGGGTTTGGATTGAAATACTGCCACATCAGTACATATCCTCCAATCTCTGCATGGCGCAGAGCTGCCGAATCTGCTCGATATCTTCTTCTGCGTCATCTATGTAAATGCAGAACAGGTCATCATCAAGCATCCAGTTCCGCTCGTTCTCGTCCATGTGCTTCACCTACTTTCTGATAAAAGTGTACAAAAAAAGAACCCGCTTGCATTCGATGCAAAACGGATTCTTTCACGATGAATTTATGAACTTTTAGAGAAGCAAGTCCTTGTGCTTCAGCAGAACACCCTGGCGAAATCTGTAATCGATGGTTTGTATATGCCGTGTTGATAGATTGTATGTTTTTGATAAGGTGATGTATGAGTGTTGCTTTGTGTATCTGTCCAGCAGGATGGCCCTGTCGCGCTCGGAGTGTACATACTCATTGATGATGTATGCAATTTTGGAGTTTGCGTACTCAATATCCATCACATCTCCACCTTTATCTCCTTGTGCTTGCCGCCAAGTTTGATAATCTGCGGAGCGTGTGACGATGGCATCAGCATCTTCTGGGCGGCGTAGCCACCGTACTCCAGCCATGAGGTGGAGGAGATGACTTTAAACGGGCGGATGGACACCTTGTTATTCCGGGCATCAATCTTAATCTTGCTCGGCTGGGTTACCCACGGCTTGTGAGTGTGGCCCATAACGAGGAAGTCAGCACCATCGAGGACATAGCCAAACCGCTCCCCCCTGTTCACGGAACCGCCGGTCATCGCACCGCCACCGGCTCCGTGGGTTACGGCGAAGACATAGGTGGGATTCCCCTCGCTATTGTTCGCCGGGTTGCCCATTTGGATCTTGACGAACGCTATGTTCTCCCGGTACAAGGACTCAAGGTCAAGTTTGCAGAGGATGTCATAGGTGGGGTCATCATCCACATCTTTCGTGGAGCGGCGTTCGTGGTTGCCTGTGACGGCGCACAGGATTCTATCCTTCAACGGCTTCAGCATCTCAACCATCATGCGCTTCTGCTCACGGGGCCGCATGGTTTCTTCAAAGATGTTGCTCACGGATGAACGGGTCGCATTGTTGATGAGGTCACCGCCCAGGATGATGTAGGCGTTAGGGTCTTCCAACAGATGGTCACAAAAATGTTTCCACTCTCGTTCCATGTGTTCAGCTGCGCCCAAGTGGACATCAGAAATTGGGTAGATATGAAGGTCTGGTCTGCTCGGAAACTTGTGTTGGATCAACTCAAAATCGGAAAGCAAACCTACACCTCCTACTTGCGAACACGACCCGTGCCGTGGCAGATGTTGCATTGCTTATAACCGGATTTGCCGCCAGTTTTGCGTACTCGCTTCTTGACGGTAATCTTGACTTTAGCCGCCATTGTAATTCACCTCGCCATCAACATTTCCAATAGCGGTGCTACCATCATCTGCGGATGCTTCTACGGTGGTAGTCACATCTTCAAACTGCGACTCATAATAGACCCAAGCCGCATTCGTTCCAAAAAGAAGAACGATAAGCAGGATGATAAGCACCCAAAGCCTTTTAATAGTTCGCTCTGCGAGAGCGGTCAAAAGGTCAACGGAATATCTCTCTTTATCTTCCAAGGCCATTACTCCTTATGTTCCAAATTGCTTACCCTTTCCTCAAGCCTAAAGGTTCTCTCAATCACGCCGTTGTGCTTTTCAACTGTGCTTCGCAATTGGGCGATTTCGGTTTGCATCACCTGAAGACTACCATTTACCTCGGCCCGGAAAGCGGTCATTTCGCCTTCCAACTTTTGGTCGGCTAAATCGCTCCTCTTATCGAGTTTGGCAAAAAGGTCTTTCGTTGCTTGAGCAGAAACCGCCACATTGCCTATCACGGCACACACGCCGGTGATTAAAGCGACAATGATGGCATCACTCATCTCACACCGCCTTATCGAGCCAAGGCTACCCAGGATTTCTCACCGATGATACCGTCAACAACGAGATTTTCCCGCTTCTGGAAATTCATGACCGCTCGTTCCGTGGCGGGGCCGAAAATCCCGTCCACGGCAATGTTGGAGCCGTAGTAGTAGTTCAGCAGGATTTGAGCGGTCTTGACATAGCCGCTTCTGCTACCTTCACGGAGAACAGGAAACTCCACTTTGCACACATCCTCTCTGTTAGTGTTGGGTTTGTCTTCCTCGGTGGCGAGGGTCGAATACTTGGGGCAGATGAATCCACGGATGTATCTGCCGTTGACAGGCATCCTCCTGCGGCCCACATAGCCGTTGCCCATGTTGCCCTCGATAGCGGTGATGAGTCCGTCCTCGACTCGCTCCACCATGCCAACATGGTCTGGGGAATTGTGATTGTCATAGTCAGCATAGCCGCTGCCGTCATCCCAATCGTAGACGATGGCATCGCCCGGCTTGGGAACATAGGAATCGCTCTCCACCCAGATGCCCTTGTTTCGTGCGATGTCAACCATGTAAGGCACGGAGCATTCGATGGGGGCGATAGAAGCGCAACCCGCTTTGATCCATGCGGCAGATACCGTCACGGCGCAGTAGGCATCGCTGACCTTGATGGTGTAGCCACGGGGTAGAGGGCGGTAGGCGTTGTAGATGGCGAGGATGTCACGGTGGATGGAAGAACCCATAGTACCGCCAAGCCAGCCACGCATGATGTCAACTACCTTTGCCCTAATCTGCGATTCGGTCATTCTTTGTCACCGTCCTCCTTTTTGCTAAACTGCTTATACACTTGATGTACACCAGTAGCACCAAGGCCGCTCACGATGCCCACGGCGATAGCGGCGATAATGTTGTTAGCAGGAAAATCGGGGATGATGTGCATTGCCAGCGCACCCAGCGCACCGCCACAGAAGCCGCAGATGCACGGAATCCACTCGTCACCAATCTGCTTGATGTTCTTGGCAATCATGCCAATTAGAAAACAACAGACCACGATGGCAGGATAGCCTACGATGTCAAGAATATTGATTTGTTCCATGTTTGTACTCCTTTCAGTTGGAAGACACAAGAATCTTACGACCCACGTTCCTCGCAATGGTGTTTTACTTGATCCCCGCCACCATGACAAGCGACTTTGGTGTGCCAGAAAGCGAACCAGTTTTGCGCCCAAAAACGTAGTAATTTGATTCAATTGCTGAGCCAGGAGATGACATGGTTAGTTCCACATCTCTCGGATTGGAGCCACCAACAGCAATCGTATAGGACTTCTTATTCCACACTTTCAAAATTTCGGGGTAGGAACAAGCCTCAATTGTCATCTGGATCAGGTCAGACGCTGTAGTGTATGTGTCATACAATAGACCGGACGGGCTTGTAAATGTGGAGTTTTCCATGCCGATATATGCTGCTTTTGTGTTCATCTGAGCAATAAATGCATTGCGGCATTCAGTGTCGGTATATGTTCCATCTGCTTTTGCTTTGAGGATTGCTTCTCCACAAATTCTTGCAAACGCATTTGCCGCCGTGTTAGATGACGGCAACATCATGGAAAGCATCAACTCCTCAATAGTCATAGTGTCACCAGCCGAAAAGTACGCACCACTACCACCCACAGGGTCAGAGGAAACAATCTCGACAACTCGTTTCACATCGTGGACAAAATCAAGACCAGTAATCATGGACATGACTTTTGTGACAGATGCCGGGACAGCTTGAACAGTGGCATTTTTGGAATATAGCATATTGAAAGAATACTGCTCATACATTGCCGGGTTTCCAACAGGCAACGCACACACCGCGCCTTTTGTGGCATAAGTGAACTCTGAATCAGCAATAACCGCATCTGGATTTGCGAGCCGTTTCTTGCCAATGTCAAAGAGTTGTGCCATTGCGCTAAATCTTGCCGCATCGTCTGTCGCGTCAAGAACTGCTCCAACCAGAATGCTTCGAGTTACCGGCGGAGTAACAGACAGCGGATTTCCATTGATGTCATAAATCATATCACGTTCCTCCCCTATCAAGATGCTACCGCTTGCCACCAAAGCTCGCCGTCAATATAGATTTTCAAACAATCAAGATAAATCAAACCACCATACGGTGTTGTTGTGCTATTCGGCCCGCCAAAAGCAATTTGCGAACCGCTATACACTTTCTTGTTTGATGTTACCGTTACATTTGTTGTCCAAGTTTCGCCGTCGGAAGAAGTTTTTACAGTGTATGTGTCAGAGCCATTATAAGCGACTTCAAAGAACAAATCGGTAGATGTAGGAACCAAAAAGAACTTGTTGTTCATAATGTCGTAATTGCTATTGTCAGAGGACATATAAAAATTATGTTGTCCCGCAGTATTTGTGTTTTGACACAGCAACGCTTTTCTGGCTGCATCCTCTGCATCAGTGGCTCTAAACATATTCTGAAATACCCCGGTCAAGTTGCTTGTTTTGACTTTAATCACAAGTTTCCAAGAGGCATCGCCTGGACTGAACGCCTGCGGTGTTTTGATGTATCCGTTTGCACTCGGCGTGAAAATGTTATCAGCGATTGTCGGTGTTCCCACGCTTGTGTACCCGGTAATAACAGGGTTCGCCGTAACCGTCACAGCGAACGTTGTAGTCTTGCCGCCATAGGAAACAGTGATGGTGCTTGTGCCAGCCGCCAGTGTACCGCTCAAGGTGTAGGAGGTGACAGTTTCGGTTGTGCTGTCGCTGTAGTTCGCCGTAACAGTAAGATACTGTTTCAGCGTATCAAGGCTGTCCGTGTCATAAATGACAGCAGAGCCTTGGTTAAACACAGCGGAGATAGACACAAGATTTGTTGGAGGATACAACGCATCTTCCAGCGCATCGAGATAGGTCTGCCCGTCCTCGTCAATGTAGGCCACCTTTTCAAGCAGAGCGAGAAGCGCAACCTTGACAGCGTTGCTGATGCCGCCGCCGTTGACTTTCGCCGTGAGCAACGGGTCAAGTTTCTGCTCCGTGATGCTCCCGTCTTGCACCGTGGTGGTTGCTTCGGGGTGTTCATCAAGCCAATCAGCAACAGCGGAATCCGTCTGCGCCTGTGTCGGCGTACCAGCATCGCTCCACGCCGCTCCGTTGGCGGTCTTGGTCAGCACCTGCCCATTGGAGCCGCCGTCTGGCAGACCGCTCACATCGTCCCATGCTTCGCCAGTGGCGGTCTTCGTAAGGACTTGACCGGGAGTACCGCCGGGAGGCAGGCTGCTACCTCCAATCGCTCCCTTGACAACGCTGCCAAGAGCCTTCTTTGCCGCGCCGCCCTGTTCAATGACAAACAAATCGCTATCGCCAATGTCTTGAGCGGCGATCAATTCGCTGATTCGCTTTGTTTCAATGTCAGCCATTAAATCATCTCCTTATTTCCACTTGCCGATGATATAGAGTCTAACGGCAACGGGGTCACTACTCGTCATATCAGTAAGCCGTTGTAATCTAAAACCAACAACCGGATTACTACCAGACGATGTAAACGCATTCGACAAGATGCACAAGTACTGCGCCATGCCAACAACAACGGACTCGTCTGCGGTTCCTGCGGAAAACGGCAAAGACAAAGTAATGCTTTCCGTATAAACCGCATTGCTTGCAAAAGTGGTTTTCGACACAGTACTCATATTAACCGTGGTCATTCCCCACAGTTCACAAACACCGCTCTTCCACTTCCGGTATCTCCAAATGCCACTTGTGCCTTGTTCCACGATGTAGTCGCTTTTGTTGGCTCCAGCGTAGAAATCCCAATCCGGGTTAAGCGCAAAAGACCTCGGCTCTGTAGCTTTCATGCCAACCGCAACACCCATGCCGTTCTCTGCCAGGTGGAAGGTGGTAATGGACTTGGATACGGCAATCGTTCGCACAGAAGATACCGCTCCAATTGTATCTGTTGCGGTAATAGCAACAACATACGCATTTTCTTCCAGCACATTGTTTACGATGGTAGTCTGCCCATCCGTCAATGTTCCGCTGGCGAAGACCGTGCCTGTGTCACTATCAGTAATTGTATAGTTGATACTCGCAATGGAGTTGTTGCCGCCTACCGTGCCGACTACAGATGCGCTCACACGGATCGCTATGTGAGTGCCGCTTGCGGACTCATCTCCATCAGAATCGCTTCGGTAAGCTGCCGCCGATGTAATTTTTGGCGCACCGTGGTCATAGACAGGTACGGTCTGCGTAACCGCATCCGACCAGATGCCGCGGCTATCCTTAACCTTTGCGCTGAATACCGTGTTGCCATAGCCAGCCATCACGGCGGTTCTTCCACTCGCTGCGGTAAAGGTCTGCCCATTGCCTGTCATGCTATATGCGGCAATTGTTGCTCCGCTACCGCTATATGGCGTACCGCTGATGGTGTAGTCAACTTTGGTGTAGCCACGAACCGCTACGTTCCATCCCGCAATAACGGCGTTGTCATTGTGAAGAGCCACGGACAGAGATGCCGTAGGCTTGCCACGCAGGATGGTGGTCAGAGTAGCCGTGCCGTAGCCGGAGGAGTTCCGCAAATCACCCGTCCCGCTCAATCCGCCGCCACCGCTGATGGTGATGCTCTTGCTACCATCATCGTTATGCGTGACGGTCACGGAGTGGGTCAGAGCCTGCACACCACTTGAATAGGCAGACACCGTGATGCCGGTACTTGTGGACTTTCGGTTGCCGTTGATGGTCAGATAGAACACAGGAGAAGCAACGGCAGAGAAAGTAGGCGTACCGCTCTCGTTGCCGTAGTACAGAGTAGCAGTCACCACAGAGGTGTTCGCCGTGGTGTTGACGCTACTTTCGCTCCACAGGATGTATCCGTAAATATTGCCGTAATCGCCCGTGACAGAGAGGTTAATTCGTCCACTTGCCGCCATTACTCGCTCTCCTCCTCTCTGCCAATCCACTTGAATGCGATACCGTCCGTGGCATCCAACCGATAGCCGCCCAAGTCGAGCGTTTCCTTCACCACGCCGTGCGGCATCAAGAACTGATTGTTTGCCGCATACGCAACTTCGTTTTCATTCTCAAGGAAGGACAACTTCGTATCAGACAACACCGTCTGGAACGAGCCGTTCTCCTTGCCAAGAATCAAATTGCCGTTTTCAAACCGAATGTAAGCGTGAAGATCCTCAAACTCGTTGTCGAACTTGAACTCGATTCTGTCCGTGGTCTGCTGAATGAGAGTGGACAGGACATTATCGCCGTTCTCCCTCTGTGCAACCTCTGACTCAATCATGCTTGCGGTCTGCGTGATGCGGCTACCAACCTCGCGCATAGTCCGCTGAAACTGACGGTCTTCCTTCGTCTTGAACGGATACTCATGCTCAATCTCTCTTGTGGTGGGTGCTTCAATGTCAGAGATGAACAATGCGCCAAATGTGTTGTCAGCGGAGAAGATAGCACTCGTCACGCCGCCCACCTCGATGTCATCACCCACCTCTGCGGCTGGGTCGATGAATGCGGTGGATGCCTTGAACGGTTGGTAGCGAAAATAGGCGATGCGGTTCAGCAGCTCACCAGCAATCTCCTGTGTAGCGAACGGAGAGAAGCACTCAAGAGTCGCTCCTGTGTCATCTCCTGCCACCACATAATTCGTGTCATCCAGATAGACGATAACCTTGGTTATTTCCTCATACGCTTCGGAATGCTCAAGGTTCATCACGGAGTAGCCGATATCAGTAGACATTGATTGTTTCACCTCCGATTAGGATGACCTTGCCGTCCTCGGTGGCGAGGTAGCAGACATTCTTGCCGATATCGCCAATGCCGATGGCACGGAGTTCACCCTTATCCGTGATGACAAAGTTGGCTCCATACAGAGTGGCGATGCCGCTCAACACCTCTCGGCAACTGTAGCCGATTGGAAGACCCAACTCATATGCCGCATCAATGACATCGTAAGTCCGTTCATCCACATCTACTCCAAGGTAGTCGGCGATGTACTCTACGATTTCAATATCCGTCTTTGGATACTCGCTCTCGTCATCAGAGGGATAGTCGGCTTCTGCCATCAGCATGGCATCATAGCCGGTCAGCACAAGCGTGGTGTAGTTCCTCGCTCTGGTATCCACGAAGAACACGCCTTTTTGAATCCACTCGCTTGTGTCCGTATCGTTGTACACTTGCACATACGGAACGAGCCGTGCCATGCGAGGGATGTTCACCTCTCTGCCAAATAGGGGGTCGGTGGGAACAAACTGCACATTGATTGACCCAGCCATGCAGTTGCCAATCAGCTGCGTGTCATCGTTAATCATTGCCTGTGCCGTGGACAGATTGAAAATCTTATCCATGTTCCATGTGCCGACAAGGGTGGTTCCTTCCCGGTTGTAAATCTCCAGTTTCACTCGGCAAGAGTAAGGGCCGGAGATGATGGACTTATACAAAGCCGTTGTTTCCTGCATAAGTCCTCACCTCTCAATCAGCGGGAAGGCATCAATCTGCCACAGATCATAGCCACCGTTAGCACCGTTTCGATGCATCATAAACTTCGCTTTGCGGTTGTTAGAGTACATCGTCTTCGTGATAGCATATCCGGTCATCGGGTTGGTGTACATCACCGTCACCCACTCCGGCTCAATGGCGTTCAGCACGGTCTGTACTTCATCCGTCTTCAGCGGACGGCAAGTCACATCCCAGCGCACCTTGCTTGCCACTCTCGCCCTGTGCATGGTAGCATCCATAGACCGTCCGGTATTGGGTGCGTCCACATCATTCAGCGAGTACTGCAAGCCGCCGAAAGCAATGAAGGGAGTAATATCCACTCCATTGATTGTGAAGATCATATTACTCCCTCCTTATCCGTTTGCTCTGGCGGCGTTTCTCTGCCAGCGAGTAAACTCTCTCGCCATGCGGTCAAAACTCATGCCGCCGTTATTATCATTGCTCTGCATCTCTCTCACGATGAGGTTAGCCACATCGTATAGAGCAGACACAATCATCTCTCCATCGGAGTCGCTATAGTTCCTGCTCTGACGGTTCATCTCGGCAGCGACTCGGCTGATCCATTGCGTGTTGCGCTCAAGAGGGACAACCGCTTCAGCACCGTTCTCACCGACACCAATGAGAGAAGCACCGTCAATCACGCCGCCCTTGGCGTACCACGAAACATCAAGATGAGGAATACTCGCAGGAAGTCCAAGTGCGGTCAGAACCTTCGCCACCCAGCCGGTCGCTTCGGTGGTGTACCAGGACAAGTGGGGCCGCTTAATCTTGAATCCGTCAAGGGACAGACCCTTCCACCAATCCTTCAAATCCTGCCACTTCTGCTTCAGCGCAAGCCTCATGTCATCCCACGCCTTTTTGACATTGTCGGTCAAAGTACTCCACTTGATTTCTCCAGAACCGGCAGACGCAAGCATGATGCCGCCAGCCGCCATCAGAGCGATACCAAGCGGAAGGGCCACGCCGGAGAACGCAAGGATAGCACCAAGCGCAAGAAGCGCACCACTGGCAATCCGCTGAATGTCACCAATCTTCTTCTTGATAGGCTCGGACAGAGCATCCCAGTTCATGTTCACCGCAGTAATGGCTCCAAGACCACCGATGATACACGCAAGGCCCACGCCAGGAGCCACACCGGACAGGGACAGGAACAGACCGACGGCAAGCAAGGACAGACCCGCATACATCGAAATCTCTGCCAACTTGTCCTTCGTCTGCTGGCTCAAGCCGTTCCAGTTCATAGCACCCGCCGCACCAATGGCAAGGCCACCAGCCAGTAGAGCAAGGCCAAGAGGAACATTCACACCGGACAGAGCAAGTGCCGCACCAACACCAACAAGCGCACCGGCAACAATCAACTGAATCTTGTTGAGCGTTCCCTTAACATCGCTTCCAAGGCTATCCCAATTCGGGACGAGCGACTTGTACAGAGTGGCAAATCCAATCGCCATCATACCCAAGCCAAGCGGGATGTTTGCGCCGGAGAAGGTCAGCACCGCACCGATGCCAAGAGCCGCCGCGCCAACAATTAGTTCGATGTCCGAAATATTTTTCTCAATGATTGCTTTCACATCATTGAAAGCATCGGCGAGTTTACTGGAAATCGGAACTTCCTCAAACATCGAGCCGTAGTCTGGCGTGGACGAACCGCCACCACCACCGCTATCAGACGGTGCTTCAAGGCGGTTGATCTCATCGAACGCCATCAGTTGGTTCTTCCATTCCTTCGCCGCCTTGGCTCCAGAAGCCGTGGTTTCGCCCCACTTCTTGGAATAGTCAATGGCCTTGATGTAAGTGGTCTTGCCGCCAAGCAAGGCAAAGAACTGCGTGATGGCATTTGCCGCTCTTGTGATAAGGTCAATGATCCGCAGGAGGATAGGCTCCAGCGCACGGATAAGCGATGCCCAAGCCGCACCCAACTGGTTGCCCATCTTGTAACTTGCACTATTGAGGGAGTCATATGCTTCGGCGATGGTCTTTACTCCGTTAGAATGCGACTCAAACGCATCAGACCACGCATATACATTTCTGGTTCCCTCTTGCAAGGTGTCCGTCACCATGCGGATAGCGGAACGAATCGCTCTGTAAAATGCGATTCTGCGTAGCGAGTTCCACAACCGCCCAAGCATTCCCACGTTCCGTGCAGCTTGCCGTGCGCCATGCTCCCGGACATTTAGATGGATGTTACCCCGGCCATTCTGCGTGGCTCTCGATAGGCGTTCAATTGCCGTTGCCATTGTTTCAAGGCGATGGGCCACGCCAGCAGGAACGGCACGGACGGCATCGGAAATTGCGGTAATCTGCCGTGCCAGAGCGGGAGAGATGGTCACATCGTTTACGTTCCGCATGGATCTTATCAACTCGGCAAGCGCACCCACAGAGCGGGTGTTGACTTGGAATCCTGCAAGAGCATCAGACAACGCTCTCAAATTCCTCGACACTTGATTCATGTTGCCAAGATTACCAACGGAACTGCGGAGCCGCCCAAGCGACTCTGCCAAGGCATCGATGTGCCGTACCGCGTCCGCAGAAGAGGTGCTAATATTTATTTCAAGGGTATCCAGGTTAGCCATTAGCACACCCCTTTATCTTTATTTCCCCAATTCTTACCCACACTCACCAATTGGCTCATCCAAGCCTTGGCGGCATCGACTTCCTCCTGTTCCCTTTTCTCTTTGGAGAGCCTGTCACTCAACTCCGGCTTGTAAATCGGCTCCCTCGGATACTCGATGCTCTTACCCTTGTTGCCGATGTTGCCCACGGTGGCAGCGAGTGCTTTGTAGGTGTACAACCCATGCAACCACGCCATCTCATCCATCGTCTGCCGCCGGAGTTTCTCCGCTTCGTAGAATGCCCGTACCATATGTACATCGCCGTACCAATACTGTTCGTAGGTCATGCCGATGCTCATAAAGTACGGGCAATCATGCTCAAAAACTTCTACTACTGACGGTGGCGTTACAGGAGTTCCACCGTCACGCGGGAGTTTTTTTCCAGTTCCTCATCATCCTGCACGATGTTGTTGGACATCAACGCCTGGTTGTACAGGAGAGCCAGCCGCTCGATGACCTTGGGGGTCAGACCGCCCATCTTGGTGTAGAGGGCATCCGTCTTGTTGCGTCCCACATTCTTGTGGTTCTTTCGGAAGGCGTAGAACCACAGTTCCGGGCCATCCTTGGCGATGTAGTCAACGATGTTATCGCCGACCTTGAATCCCCTCTCTGCCATGAAGCGGACGCTATCACGGCTGAAATCCAGTTCGTACTGTTCGCCAGTTTCGTTGTCCGTGAACCGAATCGGCTCAACTCTCTCGATGTTATCCATGCGTTGCTTTCCTCCTTATCGTTCAGTTAGTTAGGGATTACCGTTGACGGTGGTAGCCAGGGTAGGCTTGGTCTGCCACTCCGGCGCACTCTCTGCGGTGACATACAGGGTGGTTTCAGCCATGCTACCCACGCTGGCTTCGTTCATGCCAAGGGGAGCGGGGTCGCCCTTGAAGAAAACGGCCTTGTTAAGGCTGGGATGCACTACGGCGAACCACATCATCTTGCCGCCGGTCAGACCGTCATGGGCGGTGTTGCAAGCCTCCCAAGCGGTAATCAGATCCTCGGTGAGGTTGGCGGTGAACTCCAGCGCACCACCAAGATCCTTCAGGCCCTCAACATAGGTCTTGTACTCGGTTTCCAGAAGAGTGGTGGACTCAATCTGCTCCGGGGCAGGATTCAGAGAGGGCATACTCTTGATTTCGGGAATCTGGGTGTAACCGGTAGTAGGACGAGTGCCAGCGGTAGACTCCACGGCATAGCACAGGTACATACCGGCGGTGCTATATCTCTGGGACATCTAATTCACTCCTTTTTCAGTTTTGGTATACCAAATAGTTATTAGAGCCGTTAGGAGCAACAACGGCTTCATAACGGCATACGATGCGGTAGATGGTAGCATCGTTAAGGTTAGACACTTGGGAGCGCATCGTGCGAGTGAAGCCGCTCTGCTCAAAGGCAGCGTCAAGAGTATCTGCAATAGCCTTTGCTTCTGCTTTCTTGCCGTTCACCTTGTTAGAGTAGATGTTGGCTTCATACATTACGGACACGGCGTTCTCAATGTTGATAGTCCGCATCCGCTCAAGCACACGGTTGTCGCTCTCAACGATGGTCACGGCGGGGAAGGATGACGGAGCATCAATGTACTCGCCAGCCACGAAGATGCCGTCATGCGCCGCACGGAGGGCGGTGGCAACGGTATCAAAAACATCGTTTTCAATATCAATCATTGTCTTCGCAACTCCTCTCTTGCAACGGTCAACATAGCATCCTGCATGGCTCTATCTGCTCGATAGAACGGCATCCTCGGAGGATTACCGCGAGTGTGGCCCCATGTGCTGCCGTCAGCACTCACCCACTTGATGAGAGCGGGGTCATCCGTGGGATACCACCATCCATTCGGATCACTACCGTGTCCTGCGCCATAAGTGCCGATAGGACTCGGTTGCTCGTCCGCTTCTGGGAATCCCGGATGCCCATACCCGTATCGGACTCCTGCGCCGAACTCAAAGAACGCAAGTGCCTTTGAACTCGCCCGGAGAACATACCGCCCTTCACCGACTCGCTCCACCTCAAGGCTATCAATGGTTTCGCCGGAGTACACATTCCCGGCCATGATACCAACGGCGACATCGTATCCCATGTCGGCAAGCCTATGGGCAACTCGGTCTGCCCACGTTTCGATGCGGTCACGGTATGCTCTCACTTCACGAATTGCGGCATCAATCGATGCTTCATTCAGCGCAAGGTTGATGACAGGCATTTAACTCACCTTAACCTTACCGATGGCGATAGAAATGTGATTGAGCGATTTGGCAACTCGCCGAACGATGTAATCATACTGTTCGCCCTCTCCCGGCTCCTTGTCCACATACAACACAGACCGTTCGTCAATCGGACAATTCATGTCGCTTGTGACAATAACCTTGTCATAGTTCTCCAATGCGCCGAACACATCTATGTTGCTCCGGCCAGATGCGGGAGAGATATTTGCCATCATTTCGACAGGCTCACCGTAGATGGGAGGAAATTCGCCCGTGGCGTTCCCCCACTCGTCTACTCGCTCGGTGTCACTACCCATGTATAGGCAGTACCAGAATTTGCACTTGTTACGATTCAAACATCTCATGGTCAAATCCTCGCAAGCGGCGTTACCTCGCTCAAAAGCTGCTCGGAGATCCACGAAGACTCATAGCCACGGCTGATGCCGTTCTCGCTATGACTCGTTTCACCCTCGGCTCCCGCCTTGTTGTAGAGGTCAAGCGCAATCCTCATCTGCAAATCCCGATACCGCTCTTCCACATAGGTGTTGCCGTTGTCATCAACGGGCCAATCGTGATAGGGGAAACGGCGAGAATTGATTGCGCTCTTTGCCGACAGAATATAGTCCATCAGCAACTCCTCATCGGTTTCGCCCGTCCGCAGCATGAGCCGACTCATCAAATCGGTATCCACTTGGGACGCATCCACGCCGCCAACGGAAATGTAAAGTTCACCAGCCATTTCAGCCGTTTCCCCTTTCGTAGTTTAGTTAGACTTCTTCGCGATGCGGACAGCCTTGGCGGCGTTATACAGATACGCCACATAGTGCTTGCTGGCGGTCAGCAGAGTAGTGAAGTTCTCGATGTTGCGGTCGCTCTCCACCAGGGTGTCACGCTTGAGGAAGATGCGGAGCGCACCAGGCTTCACCAGGAAGATGTCACCAGCACCGGCGGCGTTGGCCTTCAGCTTGTTGCTGACCATGACCTGGCAACCGGCGAACTCGCCGACCACGCCACGAACGGCAACATTAGCGGCAATCTCGGAAGCAGGAACCCAAGTGTTAGCACCCACGGCGGTACGCATCTGGGTGTACACGGCGGGGGAAACCAGGGCCACGGTGGGGCCATCCTCGATGTCCTCGCCGAACAGTTCCAGAGCATTCACGATGTCGGTGGCGGCGGGAGCGGCGGTGCTGGCAGAAGTCTGATAGAGCATCGCGCCGGTGATGCCATGCAGGATGGACAGGCAATCGTTATCCACAGCAGAAGCGATGGCCAGGGTCAGCTGGTCAACGGCCTCGCCAGCGGGATCGCCGAAACCGGACAGGACGGCCTCATCGGTCAGCTGCACACCCTTGGCAACCTTCTGAATGACAGCGGAGGTGCTGGTGGTAGACATGACAGAAGCGGTGAGGGACACACCCTCGGCCAGAACGGCAGCGTCACCGATGTAACTCCACGCCGGGACGAGAATGGTATTACCGGGAGTGCCGACCAGAGTGTTATCGATGGTGGCCAGAGGGGCGAACTTAATGTTATCGACCAGCTTCTGGTCAATCATGTCGGCGATAACCAGGGGGTTGATGATGTTGGCAAGTTTGGTCTGTGCCATGTTAAATTACTCCTTTACTTTAGTTTTTCGTAAAGGTCGGGATGTTCCTCGGCAAGTTTCTTGCGCTCAAGATATCCCATCTTGGCGAACTGTTCCTTGGTAATCTCGACCTCGGAACCGCCCGTACCGGGACGGGGGGTCTTACGGAGAGCATCGGCAGCGAGTGCCTTGTCATGCTCGGTAATAAACTCTTTGAATGCAGTAGTCAGCGCGGAGAAATCGCTGGCGAAGGTCGCTTCAGCCGCTTTCTTTGCGAGTGCATCGCCAAAGCCAAGGGAAAGATACCCGGCGGTATGGGATGCGATGGTCTGTTCCTTCTTCAGCCGTTCATTCTCGGCCTTGAGGTTTTCAAGAACCTCTTTCGCCTGTGCGGCGGCTCTCTCCTGCTCCGTCATCCGCTCCTGGAGGAGTTTCTTGTACTTCGCCGCATCCGAAGATGCGTTGCTCTGTGCGTTCTTCAGTTTCTCGTTCTCGCCCTTGATCCGGGCAATCTCGGCCTGGAGTTCCTCGATAGTGGGGACTTCGGGGGTCTTGTTCTCTTCTGCCATGTTCATTCTCCTTTTCTGCGATTAGAGTCTTCTCTGACTATGTGTGCGGTTTGAGTCTTCTCTGACTTGTTGCGTTTTTTAGGTTGTTCTCTCAACCAATATCAAGCGGGTCACCCCGCGAATATCTGTTAGTTGATGTCGTTCTTGATGTGCTTCAGCCAAGACACAAGGTCGATGCGCTCCACACGAAGACCGGCGTTATAGGCCACAAGGCGGGACTCCATCATCGTCCGTGCGATACGATCAGAGTCGCATTCGTAGTAAGCCTTGGAGTACTTGCGCCAGAACTTCTTGAACTGCTTCTCGGCGTGATGCCACAACTCATCACCCTCATGCTTGAGGAAGGTCGGCTCGTTGAAATCGTAGTAGCAATCAGCCACCGTCTTGCACACGGCATCGAAGAACTCATCGATGAAACCACGCTCATCGAGCTGCTCACAAATCTTCAGCCGCATCGCCATAACTTGGTCATATGTACGAATGATGATGTCCTCGCTCTGCTTGCGGACGGTGGACTCTCCGTTCCATGTCCACAGGTAAAACGGAGTGTCGATTTTCTTTACCACATCCGCTTCGTGGTAGGCGATGGCGTTGAACACGGAGTCCTCATTCAGCCGCATCTCGGTGTCGAACCGAATGTTCTTATCCTTGAGGAACTGAAGACGGTACGCCTTGCCGTGGACGAACACCTTATCGCCATCACGCCGGAACACTCGCCAGCCGCCGTCCACAGGCTGCTCCTCGATGAACACGGAGTGCAGGAAGTCGAACCCCTCTTGGATCGCACCCAAAACAAGGTGCAGACCGTAGTTGTTGAGGAATCCGTCATCGCAATCGCAGAACATGATGTACTCGCTATCGCAATGGTCGATGCCGTAGTTGCGAGTATCAGAGATACCTCCGTGCGGCTTGATAACATAGTCTATTCGGTACGAATATTCAGCGAAATTCGCCCTATCCAGTACCATCTCATCGCCGTCATTGACCACCAGCACTTTGAAATCGTCATAGTCCACGCCGTGCTGGCACTCGATGGAGTCGAACAGAAACTTGCAAGTTTTCCACGGCTCCTTGTAGTGCGGGACTACGATAGTTAATTTCTCCATCTTTCCTCCAATAACCCAAGGTTGGTAGGGACTATATGTGAGCATATGAGCAAATCCTCATATGATGGACAAAGGGAGGTGGGCGGTTGTAAAACGAGAAACTGACCCGCCCGGCAGTTTAGTTAGAAGGGAGGAAAGGATGAGAAAAGGGGGCAAAGTTATGAATATCGCAGTTGGCAGCGGCAGTTGATATTGTTCTCTGCCAAGGTAAAGTCACCTGGGAACCGTGCGCTATCGCCGTCAAAGGTGTAGAACCTTGAATCAATAGGCACGGTGGTCTGCTCAAGATACTCATGGGTTTCACGGACTCTATCGTCACGCATGGTCACCCATGTCTTGGTTGTGGCTCCTGCTTGGATAGCCGCTTCATCAGCAGCCGTGTTTCCAACGCGATGCGACTCCGTTTCCGCGATGCGAACAATGTCGGCTTCTGTGCCACCTTCTTCGTACCAATGACGGACTCGCTGCTCCCAAGTTTCACCATCAATCTCTTGATAAATGACCCTCTCCAATTCGTCAGCGGTGGGTTCAAGTCCCACCTCAATGTCGAACTCCTCTGCGATATACCTCACGCCGTTGGCATAGGCCAACAGGCACAAATCGAGGATCTCATCGATGATGTCCTCAACATCCTCTTCGGACTTTATTCGTCCTTCGCTAAAGTGCGAATGTAAACGCTCTTTGAAAGTGTTGATCTCGTCAAACGGAAAGATAGTCCTCATCGTGTATCAGCACTTCTCTTCTGCCAGTAGCCAGCCACCCAAGTCTGGCCCTGGTCATTGGTGGTCCCCTCTTTGGGTTCGCTCTCCGGGCCACCGCCGCCCTCCGGGACTTGCTCCTGCTGCTTGTTGAACCAATCCATGCCCATGTTGTAGGCATCCTGCGGGTCAACGAACAGACCGCAAACCTCATAAGCACTCTGCGGATGAATCTTGTCATTGCCAAGCATGGTGACGAGGGTCTGACTCTTGGCGAGGAGGTCTTCGTAGTTTCGGCGAGTGAACTTAACATCCACATCGTCCGGGTTGAGGTTCAACTTGGAGAGCCGCTTACAGATGTCGAGCATAATCTCGATAGCCATCTGCTCCGGCTCACGGAACATGGCTTCAAAGTCCTGCGCTTTGGTTTCCGCACCTTGCCAGCCGTTCTTGAGGATGACCGCACCGTTGTTGGAGGAATCGCCCTGGTAACCGTTGCCCTGTGCGGGGATACCGGCAATCTCGTTGATGGCCTGGAGCAGATTCTGCTTGAGGATCTCGGTGTCCGTCTGCTTGAGGGACTCGCCGATGATTTTGATGTCCGCATGGGAATCACCCACGGACTTGATGCAGACCATGCCGCTCTCGCGGATTTTGTTAGCCGTCACGCCCTCGTCAAAGTCGCAGTTAGTTGCAACCAACAGGCTTTGCACCGTCTGCTCCACGGAGTCGAGGTTGTTGGAGTCAAGGTTGTTCAGCGCATCCAGAAGCGGAAGGACAACCTCAAAAGCACCGATTCTCGCCATGTTCAGCGGATACTCGATGATGGGGATGCGGCCCATAGCGTTGCCGTCTTGCATCACCAGTTTGCCGCTCTGCTCACCCTCGATGCGGAAATATTCCGTGGGCGTATAGACATCGAAATGCACGTTCTTGTTATCATCCACCGTGAAATACACGCCAGCCAGCGGAGTACGCCAGATGTCATTGCGGTAGATGACGAAAGCCTGTCGAGGGTCGGGGGTGCAGATGCGGAACGGAACCTTGGCCTTTTTGTCCTCATTGGGAAGGATGAGCCGATAGCCGGTTCCGCAAATCATCTGCCACTCGACCAGCTGCTTGTCCTTGGTGGCCTTGCCAGCCACACGGCACAGGTCATTGAAAGTGGCAATTTTGTCACTTACAGATTCGTCACTTACGCAGCTGACATACTGCACAGGCTTGCCGATAGTGTAGCCGACCCGAAAGGCCACGATAGCGTTGGCTCTATTCTCCACGATGCGATTTAGGATCTCCGGCCTAATCTCCTTCTCACGGTACAGAATAGGCTGGTCGCCCTTGTAGTACTTGTAGAGATAGTCGATGTCACTCTTGTTCGCCAGGTGGGTCACATACGCCTGTGACACGATGGCCACCACGTTGGATGCATTGATGGCATCTGCGCTCGTCACAATATCTCTGCGGCCATGCAGATATCTCGCACCGCCGGTGTTCTTGTTCTCATTGGTTTCTTTGGCCATTGTGTCACCCCTAAAACGCAAAAATAGCGCACATATGTAACGAAAGTAACTAATTCTCGTCACAGTATGTGCGCTATTTACTATTTTAGTCAAGTGATTTTGGTAAAATTGTTTACCCCACCACTATATGTTGTGTATTATTTTTTAGAAGGGTCTTCTCATGATTTCCACCCTTGCGTTATTGCCGAAGAAGGCGAAGTCAACCGCCATCGCGCAGGAGTCGGCAGCGTCATCGTGCTTGGCGGCTTTGCCTGTCACGGTGAAGGAGAAGATGGATTGCATGAATTGGGAGTACTCCTTGGAGCGGATGCCATCGGCAAGGAAGATCATATGCTCCCGGATGTCCGGGGCCTTGTCGAAGATGCGCTGACGCTTGCCGTTCCCGGTGAAGTGCGAGGTGTTGATGGTCATGTTGATGCGCTTGCCAATCTTGCGGAGGGCCTTGTCGATGTCCTCGCCATAGGCGGCGGTCATCTTGGTTCCTTCCACCTTCATGGCGGTAACGCCGTGCTTGACCACCTTGCTGACGATATCCGGCTGGGTAATGGTCTTCTCAAAATTTGAGTATACCACATCGACCACATAGAGGTCATTGCCGTATTGGACGCAGACAGGAGCCGCCACATAGTCACCGCCACCCCATGCGGGGTCAACGGCCATGAAAACACGGTCTGGGTCACCCTCCGGGAGAACGCCGTTGAAGTAGCGCATACCGTCCGGGGCGAATACCGCACCGTCACGCTCGATAGGTTCGCCCTGGTATTGAGCAAGCCATGATGCCATATCAGAGTTGCGCTCAAAGGATGCGCGGCGTTGCTGATAGTACTCGGTGGAGAAGCCTACTCCGTATTCGTAGTCAAAGTTGGACTCATCATGCTCGTCAAGAGCGGGGGTATTGAGGACTCGCCACCGGCGGTTGACGTACTTCTCATCGTTCTCCAAGAGGTCGATGCGCTTGCCTTGCGGGTCGAGCAATGACCAGCGAGTACCGATCCACAGGACTTTTGCCGTTTCCTTGGCACGGGGAAGAAGGTTGTTGTCCACCTTGGCCCATGCGCCCTCCAGCCGGTCACGGTTCATGGCTTCTTCGATGCCGGAGATGAG
>Ga0310691_10002803_pt1 | contig 22170 bp, 39 predicted proteins | sample 176DNAGHGlowgp2_FD_203887 | JGI IMG/M metagenome (GOLD analysis project Ga0310691, IMG submission 203887) | Sheep rumen microbial communities from Palmerston North, Manawatu-Wanganui, New Zealand - 1766 DNA GHGlow gp2 (v2) (version 2) | ecosystem: Host-associated > Mammals > Digestive system >...
CCTTGCTTCGTGGCCATGCGGCGGTAGGTGCGCTCCTCGCGCTCGTTGTTGGCCGTCACCACCAGGTTGTGCCTGGCGTGGCAGTCGCGGATGATCACCAGGATGATGGGTGAGGTTGGTTTTGCCGTCTCTCCGGCTGTCTGTCTCTGTTTGTCCATTTTGCGTAAAGATTTGAACATTAAACAAAAGACCCGGTACGAGCTGTTGAGGTTCTTTACGCAAGACCCGCTGGGCATTACTGCTTCAGCACTCGTCCGAGTCAGATTATAACTCTATTTTCAATAAGGTGTGGCCACAAAAAAAGCAGCGTTTGGGCTGCGTCATCGTGACGCGTAAAGAATTTCAACGCTGCAAAGATAGGGAAAATTTGACAATGTCAAGTTTTTTCGGGGGAAATTTCGTTTTTGGGCAAAAAAAAAGTTCCCTGCCTTGGGGAACTATTTTCATTTTCATTGGTTGATTTGCCTGATTTTCGAGGGGATGACGACCTTTATGTTGGTGAGCTTGTCGTAGTCCTTCTTGTTGTTGGTGACGAAAAGGAAGCACTTGGCCTTGCCGCTGATCACGTACTGGATGTTGTCCTCCATGTCGATGTTCGACACTTCGAGCGACGCCGTGATGTCCTTCTCGGTGAACGATATGATGTTGAACTTGGCCAGCAGCGCGTTCACGGCCTTGCGGATTTCATCGTTGGGCTTGGTCTTCTGGAATACGGAGACGAATTGCGCGATGCTCAATGACGATGTGTAGAGCCTCTTGCCACGGAGCGAAAACAGGTACTTGAGACAGTCGGAGTCTGACTTGATGCCGGCCTGCCAGCCTATCAGCACGTTGGTGTCGACAAAGATGTGGTTGGCGTTCATAGCAGCACCTTGCCTTTGTAGCGTTTCAGTTCTGCGGCGGTCAGCAGGTCGAGGTTCTTCGACACCCAGCTGCGGAGGGCGGTGTCGTAGATGTCCTGACGGGTGATGCCGGCGCGCGTCAGCATGAGTTCGATGAGTTCAAGCTGGAGCTTTTTCAGTTCCTGGTCTTGTTTCTGTTGTTCCTTTTTCGTGGTCATTTTCAATGCTTTTTTTCGTTTCACGCCGCAAAGATACTAAACTTTGTCAAATATTTTACATTGTCAAGCCGAAAATCATTCCAAATGGTCGAGTATGATCTTCACCTGGCGGGGCGTGAAGAGGTTGCCTTGGACGGGTCCCAGCTCGTCGGCGAAGGGCGCAATCCACTTCTTGACGGTCTTCTCGTTCACCTGCCAGCGGGCGGCCAGCTGGCGGAGCGTCATCGGATGGGGAGGGATGGTGTGTTCGGTCATGGCTCACTCGTTTTTGATGATCTTGAAGGTGTGAGGGTTCTGTAGCGCTTCGCGGTTGACCGTGGCGACGGTTTGCTCCAGTGCCGGATAGTTGAGGACACAGTTCTCCCGACGCTTAACCTTGTCTGTGGTGGCGAACACACAGAAGTGCGTGGCATAGGTGAAAAACAGCGGCGGCACGGTGGTGAAGCCGTGGCCCACGGCGATGAGGTCGCGGTCGTCCTGCCGGCACGAGATTAGCATGGCGCGCACTGTCGGATCCGGCGCGTCGGGGATGTAGACGCGGCAGTCGTCGCACACCAGGAGGCCGTGCTTGAACAGCTCGCACACGCGGCGGAACTCTTCCAGCTCGCGCACCACGATGCGGCGCCCGCCCACGTAGGTGGCGATGCGCTGCGGGTAGTTGGGATGCACGAGCGGAAGGTCCTCCCACTCGTTTTCGTGCGGGGTCACGACAAGCACACGACGCTTGGCCTCCAGGGCGCGGCGCACGAGCTTGCGGATCTGCGTGGTCTTGCCCGTGCCGGGCTTGCCCACGAAGACCATCTTAAACACCTCGCGCGGCTCAGGCTTTTGGCCCTTCGGCGCTTGGCTTATAGTCGGGGTCGATGTGGATGGTAGTCGGGTCTCCATTGGCGGCGTTTTGCTTTTGTTCCAATATCCTGATGCGTTCTTCCATTTCGGCCATGCGGCGGTCATACATGGCTTGCTTGACGAGCGGGCCGTACACCATGACGTAGAGGATGGCCAGCGTCCACTCGGGGCCGATGTTCCAGTTGTGCTCTTCGCTGACTTCGCCCCAGGCTTCGGCGATGTCCTGAAGGTCGCGCTCGTCGGCGCGGTAGGTTTGCCCGTTGCGGGCCACGAAGTTCGACAGGGTGAAGTCGATGCCGGTGTCGATGAGTCGGGCGATGCGCTCGCCGGTGCGCATGGCGTGGTCGTGATCGACGACGGTCTCGGCCTCCAGGGTCTCGGGTTCTGGTTCGTTGGCCGATCCGTCGGGGTCGGCCAGGTGGCTCAGGTCGCCGGTGCCGGGGTCGGTGTCCGGCTTGGGTTCGTAGTAGTCCTGGCGCTGTGTCGGTGTCTTGAAGGCGTTCTCAATCTCTTCGAAGCTGACGAAGCCGGTATTGTTTTGGTTTCCGAATATGCTGTCCATGGGTTTATTAGATTTCAATGCTTTCTATCTTGGCACGGATAACAAGAACGTCATGGTATTCTTGCATTGCCTTGACTTGGTAATTATAGATTTCACGCGGACAAGTAGGAGCGAAAGTCAATTCGCCTTTATCCCACTTTTCAAGCATAACCTTCAACTTGTCAAGTCTGATTTTGTTTTGTAAATACTCAGCGTAAAATCTTTCTTTATAGTCTGAGCTGATCATCAATTCGATTGTGTCTTTTAATTCCATTTTATTTCTGTTTTTACAATTCTTTCATGTTGTCTAGTATCGCCTTGAAGATTTCGTCAAGTGTGGTCTCGCTGACGATGCGGCTCACGGAGTTCTGCTCGTCGAGGGCGACGGTCATCACGCGCAGGTGCCCGTCTTGGGCATGTGGCGCGATGAGGAAGCATGCCCCGGCTTCGTGTCGCTCCGGCTCCACCTGTTCGAGGCGTTGCTTGAGGTAGTTTTCGAGGTGCTGCGGTGCGGCGTTGAGCAGGTCGGGCGGCAGCAGCTTGAGCGCCATGCGGAGGCCTGCGGCTTTCAGTTTCGATTCGTTGCTCATTGCTGTTGCTGCTGTTTTTGTTTCAGTTCTTCCATCACTTCTCTGATCCGCGAGCTGCTGACGGTGTAGGGCAGGTTGTTGGCGCGGGGGTTCTGGAGGTCGTCGATGAAGAGGCGTTCCAGAATCTTGCCGGGCGTGGTCTTCTCCTTGTCGGCCATTTCGTTGAGGAAGTAGGCTGAGACGGGGTTGGGCTTCACGATGATGGCGCCGTCGGTGGCGGTTTGGATCTGCTGTGCCTTGGCGGCGTTGTCGTTGGCCTCGTTGCGGGCCGTGGCCAGCTGCTTGTTCAGGTCTTCGATTTCGGCCTTGTCGTTTTGCTGCTTGGCCTCGTAGGCGGCGATTTTTCCATTCAGGTCGGAGATCTGCGCCTCAAGGTTGGCGATAACTTCGCTGTTGTCGGTGTCGACGTGCGGGTTCTGGTAGGCGTCCATCAGCGTCTCGATGAACGAGCGTGAGGTGGTGGCACCGGCTTCATACGCCAGTTCCCCAAAGCGGCGGTGGGTTTCGCTGCCTGGTGAGAGGTTGATTTGTGCAGAAAATCCGTGGAATTTCACAGTTTCGGACTTGGTTTTGTTGGTGTTTTCAGTGTTTTCACTCATTTTTTTGTTGTTTTTATGGTTGGTTTTCAAAAAGTTTTGTAGTTTTGCAGTGTCTTTATCCATTGCGGGTGTGTGATGATGACCAGAGGTAAAAGCCTGGGTGTCCCTACAACATTGGTTGAAGAAGCCGAGTCGGTCGGCTATATTCCACATCCGTCCGCCGCCCTGGCAGGTCTGCACTAACTCCTGACCAGTGGGGTAAGGGAAGTTGGGGGTGCAGATAACCCATACTGGCATCGGGCGGTTGCCAGCTCTGAAGACAGGCTTACGGGGAGTCCTTTACGGGCTTCCCGCTTTCTTTTCTCCAAAGCAGCTTCTTTCCACTGACCTTGCTGCGTGGTTCAGCGGTCCTTACCTCCCACAGGTGTAGTTTACTGTTTAATGTCAGTTCGATAACAACTGTGTCTTTGGGACGGTCTTGGTTTTGTTTTACCAATAAGACCGCATTATGGTGAGCCTCCCTGATTTCAGTGAATTGCGTTACCACGATTTTAATGTAATCGAAAGCGCTAATGCCGAGTGGCTCAAGTTGTGAATTATGCTCGTTTTTCACATGGATTAGGTAGTTTTGTGTTACCACAATATCGGCGGCCTTTATGTGAGCCTCGTGTGCGATGGGCATCGAAATGCGCCCTACCTTGATATAATCGTTTGGTATTTTGCTCTGTTTCGCCATGGTTTTAGTCTTGTTTTGTCCTTGTTTCCCAATGTTTCGCAAGCGTTTTCCCTTGTTTTCGGTTGTTTTGGAACTGTTTCCGTGTTATTTCGCCTGCAAAAATACTTGTTTTTTCTCAAAAATCAATGCTTAACTTATTAATTTTCAATACTTTACATTGTTAAATATTTGACATTGTAAAGTATTTAATGAGGTAAAACTAAGAGGGGCGTAAAGGGCTGGAAAACGGGCGAAAAACTTGGTTTTTGTTGTAGATGTTGTAGATGTGTAGATTTTGACACTTAATGCGCTGATATTCAATTTGTTCAATTTTAAAAATCCTTGTAGATGCTTGTAGATAATTGTAGATAAGTAGATTCTATCTACAAATATCTACAATTATCTACAAAACAATAAAAATATCTTTGCTGCTTAAATTGCTGCGTTTCAGCATTTTGTATTGCCGTATCTACAAATCTACAAATATCTACAAGTTTTTGAACAAAATTTCGGATGTTTTCGGCTGGAAGGGCGCAAAAAAATCCCCGCCAACTGTTGACGGGGATTAAATCTTGGTGTTTGTGTCTGGTACGGTTTACTTGAGATTGAGCGCCATCGGCAGCATCTTGAGGAATGGGATAGACTGTGAATAGTCGATATTGGAGTAATCAGAACGGAACCCCAGATTCTTGTAGTAAGATGGCCTACGCTCGAAGTAGAGCCTTTCCGATTGTATTGCCCAAGCCATGTCGCCCAGCTTCTTGTGGAGGAACCATTTCTCAAGCAGTCTCGCCATTCGCCCGTTGCCGTCGGCAAAGGGATGTATGCTGACGAAAACGAGATGGATCATGCTTGCGTAGTAGAAAACGTGGTCGTAGTCCATCTCCCTCTCGACTAACAGGTTGATATCGTGTGCCAGCTTCGCCATCTCGCGTGCCACTATCTCCGTTCTTGCAGCCGTGTAAACCACTTTACGACCGCTCCAAACGCGCACCATCCTGTCACGGTACCGCCCTTTGTAAGTCTTTGGGATGGACAGGTGCGCCGATATGGTCTTGTGTGCTTTCAGGATATTGGCCTCGCTGATGTCGTGTGTGGCCGCGAAGCGATAGGAGGCTATGATGTCGTCCACCTCGTTCATGTCTTTGCTGACAAGGTTGGCTTCCTTCAGCTTGAGGTAGTCGTCTTCGGTGAGCGATGAGCCTTCAATCATGCTTGAGTTGCACGACGAACTGATGAGATAGAACCTGAAGTCTTGCTCGGTGTGCGGTTTGCTTGCGAGCTTGTCTATCCGCTTGGCGATGCCGATTGGCTGTTGCCTCTTGTATTCGGCGAAGTGTTTGTTCCTGATGATGAGCAGCCTTTTCATGATGATGTATTGTTAAGATGGTGCAAAATTAGTCAATCTTTTCAAATGCATGATATTGTTAAGCGTGTTTCTTTTCAGAACGTCGCTCCCGCCTCTTCCTTCCGGTTCATGTCCTGGATCTCGTCCTCGGTCATCCAGTCGGAGGCCAGGAAGGTATAGCAGCGGTCCTTGCGGTATTGCCATGCGTCGGTTTCGTAGCCATAGGCCACACAGAAGTTGGTGGCCGTCGATGGCGTGAGTCCCCGGTCGTGGAGGTATTCGGCGATCTTCTGCTTGTCGGCAAACTTGTATTGGTCGGCCACGAGCTGGTAGACGACGGCCAGCGAGAGGCGCAGCTTGTCGCAATGCTGGTAGAAGAATTGGGTCTTCACCACGTCCTTCACGTGCTTCACCAGCCCTAGCTCGGTGCGTTCCTGCACGGCGCGGTGGGCGGGCGTGTCGTAGTCCTCGACCTCGAACCACAGGCGGGTGCGCTCCGGGTAATAGAGCTGCCGGTTCTTGAGGAACCAGAGGAAAGCGGGTGTCTCCTTCAGCAGCTTTTCGTTCATGTGGGTGTCGCGCTCGTCGCGCGGGATGGAGGCCACCTTGACGACCCAGTAGCGCGTGTCTTCGGCCTCGATGCGGGCAAAGTTCTTCTCGTCGTTGGAGCACATGATGAGCTTGGCGAAGTTGGCCACCTGCACCGAGTCGCGGCCTTTGCCTTCCATGGGGATGACGTCGTTGGTGGCGATCATCTTCAGTCGGTTGGCCAGCTCCTTCTTCTCGGTGTCGAGGAAGGCTTCATCGGTGGCCACGATGAGCTTGCCCGCCCAGTGCGAGTTGAAGTTGCCCGATAGGCGTGCACTGTCGAGCAGGGCCATGTTCTCGGTGAATATGCCTTTGAGGAGTTTCAGGAAGGTGGTCTTGCCGGTGGCCTGCTCCTGGCTGACGAGGCAGAGTATGGGGAGGTGCTGCGCCGGTCGGGTGTAGAGCAGCTGGATGTAGTCGAGGGCCATTTCATACATAGGCACCCCTGCGATGTTCTTGTAGTCGAAGATGTGGTGGATGAGCCGGTTGATGGTGCGCCACTCGCCTTCGACGGGGCGGTGGAGCACGGGAGCGTAGAGATTGTATAGGGTGGAGGTGATGTCGTTCTTCGAGGCGTGGATGACGTGGCGGTATCGGTCGGGGTCGTTCTCGGGAATGTTGGCGAAGCCGTCGAACTTCGGCACTTGGCTGAGGAACTTTTCGCCGTAGTCAGTCTTGATGAGGGTGGGTTTCCAGAGCGTCAGGTTGGTCTCGGTGTAGCCGTTGAACTCCTCGTTGACGACGTGGTAGTAGTTGACGCCGACGCGGACGTATTCTTTGGTGCGTTTCATCCAGCTGACCACAGGCTTGCCGTTCTCGTCGATGTAGTAGTCGTTGCCCTTCCAGCGGAACTCCCTGTTGTCAAGCTCCTTGGCGTGGAGTTCGGTAAACGTTTCCACGCTGTCAAGCCCGAAGAGCTTCAGAACCTTCACCGGCGAGATGCCCGTCACCTGGTAGGTGCGTACCCATCGGCGGTCGGGCATTCCGGCAGTGAAGGAGACCAGCTCCTGGATGATGGCCTCGTGGTCGTTGCCCGGCTCGTTGAGCGCGTCGTCGATGCCCTTCTGGGGACAGTCGGTGGCGACGTGGCTGAAGTAGATGGTCACGTCGTAGGGCTTCAGCAGCTCGTTGAAAGTGTTGAGCGCGCCGTAGAACATCGACGGACGCTCGGCCAGGTTCTTGCCTTCCTCCCAGTGCACCTCGATGCAGTCGCGGTCGTAGATGAGCACCACGTTGTGCACCTTGCAGCGTTCGATGGTGTCGGTGATGTAGGGGTGCATCTTGGTCTTCTTCGCGTCGCGGAAGTTCTGCACGCCGCCTATGCCGATGGCGGGCAGCCCCATCAGGTGTAGGCTGAAGGCCTTGAACTCGCCTTCCACCACAAAGAGCGTCTTCAGCTCCGTTGCCTTGCGGTAGGCATCGATGACCGTAGGGGTGCAGAAGGGGAAGGTCTCGGTGTCTGGGGGCTGGTGGTATTTGCTGGGCTTGCCGTTGCGGTCGGGGTGCTGCTCGGGATGCGCGTGACGGATGCGGCTGAAACGGCGGGTTTGGTTGCGCCCGTGGTTGAAGTATTCCACGCTGCCGTCGGGGGTGAGGTAGTTGATGGAGATGTCGCCTTCCTTGGTTTCGGTGAAGAACCGGAAGTCGCAGAAGCGGCCAGGCTCCTCGGCTTGGGCCTTGAAGGTGTTCTCCTTGTCGGTGATATGGTAGGCCGCGAGGCGGTCGGAAAGGTAGCTCATAAACTTATAGTTTTATCGTCTCCGTTTAGGTGTTGAGTTTCGTGGCCACAAGCCGGGCAAACGAGCCAGTGCAGCCTGGCGTCGTATTCATGCCCGCAGTTGGGGCAGGTGGTGGGTATTTCGTGGTTCATAATGCGACAGGTATTTGAACATTTCTTCCTTGAAGTCCTCGCACTTGCGGCGGTAGGCTTCGCGGGCTTGGTAGAATTGGGCTGTTTCTTCGGCGGTCATGGCCTATGGTTCTTTGAAATCTGGTAGAGAATCTTGTTCTGGCTCTTTGAGAATGTTTATAAATTCACGCAACCGTTTACAAATGAAACCTTTGCATGTATAATCGTGCAACTCGGATTTCCATTCCCAGCAGTTGTGTGGTTCTTTGTTGCCATCGAAATGCTTCAGCAGGGAACTATAAGGGCAAGCATATCGAAAGGCAAAGACGGCTTTTTCAATATCTTCCTTTTTCATTTCTCGTTGTCTTTATGTGTGAACAGTATGCAGGCCGGCTGGTTGGTTTTCACCCTCAGGTGGCCGTTTTGGGTTTTCTCGCTTTTGCGTACCTTGCAGAACCAGCCCGGCTCGGCAAGGGTTGAGGAGCAACGGAAGCTGTTGCCGCACTGGCGGCACGTCAGCTCCTTGAGCACCTCGGCCGCAATGCCGGTGTCGGTGTAGTCCTCGATGGGGAAAAGGGTCTCTTGCATGGCTATCCTAAAATTAGCTTCCATCGATACGAGAGGGTTCCGTCCTTGCGAACGCGTCTGACAATGGAGACGGCCAGCGTGTCGCGGCGTCCGTGATATCGTGCGCCAGGCTTGCGCAGGCGGCGGTAGCGTGGGCGTTTCATTGCTGGCCTCCTTCCTTGATCTTGAAGTTATCCGCCAGGTCGTTGATGCCGATGAGACGGAGGATGTGTTGTAGCTCGTGGACGTATTGGATGGACATAGACAGGCGGCCATTGAAGTTGGCGTCTATTGAGAAACTGTCCCACGGCAGCGGTGAGACATATACTATCTGTCCTCCGTTGTTATAGACATAGTTGAATAAGCCTTCCGGCACGTCGGGCTGTTTCGCGAATCCGTTGGCCGAAAGGATTGCTCCGTCAATAGCAATCGGTTCCGCCTTTATCGGGTCGTCGTAGAACAAGGCGTCAATGAGTGTCGGCATGACCTTCATGGCCTCGTTGTCGACAATTATCCAGTCGCCTACCATTAAATCCTGGGCTTTCATTGGTTGCCTCCTTCCACCGCCACTTCGGTTCCGAACACGGTGAGGCCGAAGCGGGCGGCCACACGGTCGATAAGGGATTGGTACTTCTTCTCGGGCAGGAACTTGCCCGTGGTCCAGTTGCTCCAGGTGGCGTTGGTGACGCGGCACTCCATGATGACGCCACGGCGGAACAGTTCGTAGTCGTTGGCCGTCAACTGGCCACGAAGCTCGCTTAATTGGATTGTTTGCATTTGGCTTGAATTTTGATTTAACATCGTTAAATATTTGACGGTGCAAAGGTATTACAAATTTGTAATAAAATACAAGCAAAATGTAATATTTTTAGAAAAACAAATTACAACTTATTCAAAACCAATTAAATAAAATTGCATTATGGAAAAGATTCTTGAAAACATCGAGACGATCCGCAAGGAAAAGCGGATTAAACAAGCGGTCTTGGCCGAAATCCTTGGGATAAAGCAATCTGCCTATTCCAACTACATCAATCGCGAAAGTGATATTTCGTGGAGCAGATTATTACAAATAAGTAATGCTTTCGGCATGGATGTAATAGATGTGATTACATATCCGGTAAAATATATCCCATCTGCAGAACAATGTGAAAGTTGCAAGGAAAAGGATAAAATTATTCAGAATCTCAATGAATACATTGAAGTTTTGAAGCAAAGAAAATAATTAAAAATCAGAGATATTATGTATACACAATCAAATCCTATTGACGAGGAAAATGTCAAAAACTTGCGGAAAATATCTAATGAATTAGAAAAAGCCTTTGGCGATTTCTCGAAATTACGCCCAGAAATGTCGGCTACTGCAATAGCTGCGTCAATCGACCGATTAACAACAGTCCTCCATAATGATCTGGAAGGCATAAAGGAGATTCTGTCCGGTCTAAAAAATGACTAAAAAATCGGCGCAAAATCGGCGCAAAATGATATAAAAACGGAGTAAAAACGAAAACATAAAAGGCTGAAAACCAGCGGGAAAGAAAAACAAAGAAAACGCCACACGGGTCGTTGGTTCGAGTCCAACAGTTCCCACTTAAACTGTAAATCAGTAAGTTGCGCCAAAATAATGAAAAAATCGGCGCAAAATCGGCACAAGTTTATGACGTTTTTTCTTTCCCCTGGATGATGCCAGGGGAAAGAAAAAAAATGCCTAAATCGACACAAGAAAATTTTTCCACTGAAAAAAACTTGGGTTTTGTTGACTACATTCCCGCCGTGGTCAAACACAACGCCCATGGCTGGACCATCGAATACCACGCCATCAATCCCGCAACCGGTAAGCTCAAACGCCACGCCGTAAAGCTGAACGTGTTGCGGAAAAGGTATGCTTGCCTGGCCGACTTCAAACAGCATGTTGCTCGGATCTGTATACAGATTAACGGACAACTTGCTAACGGTTGGACGCCATTTGGCGAAAGCCGCAATGCCCGTATGCTCATGCCGGTGCGCATGGTGGCCGACACCTATATTAATGAAAAGGAGTCGGAGCTTCGTCCGGACACGATGCGCTCGTATAAGTCGTTCCGCAACGTCTTCACCGACTGGGTGGAAAAGGAGTGCAAGGATATTCCGATAGGTTCCTTTGGCCGCCTCCAGGCGGTCCGATTCATGGACGATCTGTTTGCCGGCGGTCTGCGTGGGCGGTCCTACAATAACCGACTGAAGCAGGGAAGAGCCTTTTTCTCGTGGTGCGTAGAAAAGTGCTATGCGAAGGAAAACCCGTTTGCGACGATCAAGGCCAAACGCGAAGATCCGAAAAAGAGGATCCCAGTCCCGCCCGACGCCAGGCAGCGCATCACCGACTACCTGAAGGACCGCAATCCTGGCATGCTGACCTTGTGCCAGCTGGTTTTCGATGCGTTGATCAGACCGATGGAAGCCTGGAGGCTCACTGTCGGCCATGTGCATCTTGCCGAGGGTTATATACATATTTCTGAAGACATATCGAAGACGCACTACAGCCGCATTGCGACGCTCACGCCTGACCTCGTTGAAAGGTTGCGCGTGATGACCGACGGCCATGGTCCGGAAGAGTACCTCTTCGGCCCTCGATATGCTCCTGGACCAAAACATATCCGGTACCAGAACTTCCGCGAGGATTGGTCACGGGTAAGGAAAGAGCTACAGCTTCCTGAGAACATGCAGCTCTACAGTTTGCGCGACACCGGCATAAACGAAATGCTCAAGTCGGGCATCGACGCGCTGACAGTGCTTCAGCACGCCGACCACCACGACCTGAGCATCACCACCCGCTATGCCAACCACGCAGATCCTCACCTGGTGGAGACTATCTCGACAAAGGCACCTCGATTCTGACACAATCCACGGGCGCAGCCCGCATTGTGCCTGGGTGCGCCCTATTCAATAACCATCTAAATTCATTCATTATGATAAAAAAGATTCGTTACAAGCTGGTCTACAACCGTTCCGGTTGCTTGAACCAGAGGGGCGAGGGCCTTATCCAGATCGAGGCCGAACAACAGAAACGTAAAATCTACTTTTCCACGCACACCTATGTTGTCCCCGGCAACTTTGCCCACGGCTGTGTCGTGAATCTCGAAAACGCTGACGGGTTAAACTTTGCGCTCTATTCCATGATTAGGGAAATAGAGAGCATTGAACTTGAATACATCAAGATGGGCGTAGAAGTCACACTCCCTTTGCTGAAGGAGGCGGTGAAGTCGCACTTGGCACCAGCTGCCAGGCTGACAGCGTTTGGCAACGAGGTCGTCGTCAACAGCGACCGAAACAAGCTCACCAAGCAAAACTACATCACTCTTTTCAACAACATCGATCGATTTAAGCCGGGCGTGTTGATCTCCGACGTCGACTACCAGTTTGTCGTATCGTATGACAAATGGCTTCGTGACAGTGGAATAGCACACAACACCCGTGTCAGCCGCTTGCGTTTATTGCGCGCCGTATTGAATGAGGCCAAAAACCGCGACATTATCAGTGTTAATCCCTTCGAGCGTTTTAAGATCCAGCAGATGGTGTCGAAGAAAGGCTACCTCACGCAGGCACAGGTGCACGAACTTGAACGCATGAAGCTGAAAGGTTACGACGACCTGGTGCGCGATGCTTTCCTTCTTGGGACCTACACCGGCCTGCGTTTCTCCGACATCACGGCGCTCCGGAAGAGTCATATCAAAGACGGTTGGCTTGTCATCTGTATGCAAAAGACCAAGTTCATGGTGGAGATACCCGTGGCCACGCTGTTCGACGGAAAGACGATGGGCCTTGTGGAAAAATACGGTGGCGATATAGGACGCTTGACGAAGCGCCTGGGTGCCAATGCGACGGTAAACAAGACGCTGCATGACCTCTTGGCCGTTGTTGGAGCCGACCCGAAGATCACCTTCCACAGCAGCCGCCACACGTTTGCGACGCTGCTTGGCCAGCAGGGTGTCGACATCTCGGTGGTGTCGAAGCTGTTGGGCCACCGCAAGCTGCAGACCACGGAGATATACCGTGAAGTGGACCGTACGGGCATCATGAGCGGACTTGCCTGCGTGAAGTAGCGTGCTTTTGCAAGGGTTCCCTTTCCTCACATGGGCCGTTTCGACCCATGCCAATACTCGTGTGCCTTGGCCAGGGCTTTTGAAAAATTTTTCGCGCGCGTGAAAAGGGAATTTCGGACATGAGGAATAATTCTCGCAGAACTAATAAAAGAACGGCCGAAAACCGCCGCTTTGCCGATTGTATTTCAGCAAGTTGCGAGCGGTTTCCAGCCGTTCACCTTGACGGATTGTTTGCCTATTCTTGCATTATATGTGTAGTAATAGGCAAATGTCGTCGTTTACGGCACCAGGTCTGCGGGGTTCCAAACCTTCACGCTTCCTTGGGTTGTCATAGCCACCATTTGGGTGTAATCCGTGTCGGGTTCCACCGTGACTGTCAGCGGGTTGAGGTTGGTTCCGCCTACGCCAGAGAGTATCTGTACGTCTTTGGGAGCGCCTTTGTCGCCTGCCAAGGCTATGCCAACGTAATTCACCATCGCATTAAAGCGCAGATATTGACTTCTTTGAGGGAGCGTGTTGTGTTGGCAGTACTGCGAGAACTGGTTAGATTGGCAGTTCTGCGAGAATTGATTCTCCGAGCAACCCTGCGAGAATTGATTCTGCGAGCAATTCTGCGAGAAGCTGTTATTAGAACAGTACTGCGAGAATTGATTCTGCGAGCAATTCTGCGAGAACTGGTTAGATTGGCAGTACTGCGAGAATTGATTCGCCGAGCAACCCTGCGAGAAGTTGTTGAATGAACAATCCTGCGAGAATTGATTCTCCGAGCAACCCTGCGAGAAGTTATTACTATAGCAATTCTGCGAGAAGCTATTGTACCAGCAATTCTGCGAGAATTGATTCAACTCACAGTAATCTCCGAACTTGTTGGCTCTGCAATAGTTCGCCAGCGTGTTGTTTTGGCAGTTTCTCTCGAAGATATTGCCCACGCAGATAAGATCGCCGGATGCGTTGATGAAGACGTTGTTGTTCAGTCTGAACGAGGCCTTCTGCATCGGCTTCATCACGTTAAGGCTTGCGCCGCTGCCTTGTCCGTTGATGTCGTTGTAGTCGAACGACAGCGAGGCGTCAATCACGGTGTTGTCGTTGACCGAGGAGAAGGTGTAGAACCATTCTGAGGTCTCTGGGTCGACGGTGATCTGGCTGGTCGGCAAGCCCCAAGCGCCAATAAGGAAGTGGTTCGGGTCGTCGACGCCCTGCGGGGTCTTCACGGCCGTAATCTCGAAGCGCTTAAACATGATGTTCTTGAAGTCGTAGGGGCATTCGTTGCCGAACTCGTCCTTCATGTAGTAGACGACACCCGTGCCAGGCTCGCCTGAGATCTCGCCCACGGCGGTGATTTCGACGGGGTTCTCACTGAGGCTCTCGTCGGTGTAGAGGTAGTCGCCTGCCACCGGGTCGGGTGCCGAGTAGTAGAGTTCTTTGCCCTCGCCGTACTGCCACACGGTTTCCTTGCCTTCGATGATGGCGGTGCGCATGAGGCGGACGGTGTCCTTGTCCTTGTATTCCACCCAGAAGCCGCCGCTGCCGTCTGCAGCCCAACCGAAGCGGCTGGTGTCGTTGTCGAGGCAATACTTCAGTTGCCAGGCTTCGAGTTTTGAGTTGGCGAAGTAGTTGTCGCCGTCGTGATGGGCGGCGTAGGCGTTCTCGTTGAGGTGGCTTTCGTCGTCGGCGCGGACGAGGATGTCGAAAGCGTGGTTGGCGCTTTGGGTGTTGCCTTGCGTGGTGGTGCAGGCGTAGTCCGTGATTCGGTACCAGGTGCCAGGCACGAGGTTGCCGCCATTGCAGAGGACCTTAAGCTCTGCATAGGTTATTGATACGGCAAGTTCGGCAGGTGTTCCGCCGCCGCCTTCTTGGTTGATTTGAATAATAACTCCCATGATTTATAGGTATTTGTAGGTTAATGTTGCTCTGTCGTTCCATGAGCCTATTGCCCATGCTGTCTCGACGCAAGTGGCGCCGTTTTGGTTGTTTTTGGTGACGATGGTGCGGCAGATGGTCCAGGTGCCGCTGTCGGCTTTTGCCGGATCTTTGATGCTTGGTGTGCCGCTATAGACGGTAGTGATGCCGTTAGCGGTGATCACCTCGGTGAGAGCGGCGTTCTCGGCGAAGCATGCCGCCTCGGTTTGGTTGATAAAATGTGGTACTTCATTGCCTCTTCCGGGAATGATTTTATGTTCTTCTTTGTCTTTGTCCATCGTAATGTGGTTTTAGTTGTTAGTATATTACTGTTCTTATCATCGTTTTGCCACTGCCTTCTTGGGCGCCGCTTTCGGGACGGTCTTCTTCACCTTTTCCGGATTGACCACCTCAAGCTCCATGTAGGGTTCCACCTTCTTGCCGCTGAGCAGCAGGCCGATGTTTTTCATCAGCTTGTCGCCGGTGGGCAGCACTTTCTTGAAGTCGGATTCGGTAAGATATTGTGGACGCTCTGTGTATTGGGTCCACACCTTGGTCAGGAAGGCGTTGCTCTGGTGAGCCTGGCGCAGCTTGTAGCAGCACCATTGTTCAAAGAAGCGTGCAAACACTTCGGTGTTGTAGTGCCAATAGTCACTTGCTTTCTTCAGTCGGTCGAAGCTCTGCGTGGCCTTGATGTCGTGGATCAGCTTTCGCATGAGCAGACGGCAGGTTCCTCCGGTGTTGTTTTCAGGCCACCGTGCCATGCTGCGGCCTCCCGACAGGAAGCCTGAGTATTTGCTTTGGTCGATGTAGGCTCCAATGGTGTAATCGATGGCGTGACCATATTCGTGTGCCAGCGAGTGATCGCCTTTGTTCTTGGTCAGGTTGATCATATTGTAGGTCGGCTCGTAGTGTGCGAGGACGTTTCCGCCACGTCCACGTGCACCGAAGGCGATGCCTATCTTGTGCTCGATGCCCAGGTTGTCGGTCTTGAGCATCCAAGAAAGATCATGAAGTGCACTTTTAGCGCCTATCACGAAGTCGTAGCGATCCTCGTTATTGACGTAGCGGCCAAACTCGAAGCCGTAGAGCTTGTATTCATTGAGCAGCGCTTTGAGGTCGATTTCCTTCTGGTCCCAACCGACAAATGCCGACCGGCGCGTCTTGATGCCGCGCCCGTCCCAATAGTTGCGCAGACGTCCGCCAGTGGAGACTCCGGCGTTGGTGTCCTGGATCTTCTGTCTCATTTTCCGCAGCCCTTTCTTTTTGCGGTTTTTTTCGATGTGAGATTACCCTTGGGCGCCTTCTTGGCGGCTGCCATGGTTTGCTCGTTCGGCTTGAGCTTGGCGATGGGTGTCTTGAGTTTCAGCATGGTGTTTGTGTTTTATTTGGTTTAATTACGTATCGTAGCAGCCACAGGCACAAGGCGACGCCCGTGCCCAGTCCCAGAAGCACCAGGGCGAAGTGGCTCCAAAACGCCTTTCCCCTTGCCGGTGGCGTCGGCTCGATGGCCACCTGGGCGATTTCCACCTGGTCTTTGTAGCGGATCTTTTGCGGAGCGGCCACGAAACCGACGCGCAGCGAGCTGTCTGTATCGCTCAGGCTAACCACGACGGTTCCATGATCCGTGGCCGCATAGAGGGTGTCGCCGGCAAGCACCCGGGGCAGGGGCACTCGGGCCATGTCGGCGAAGCCGGGGGCGGTGAGCACCGTGTCGATGTGGTGCGCTTTCGTCTGCACCAGCTCGGGGCACAGTGCCACCGCCCGGCGCACCAGTCGCTCGGCGCGCCGTTGGGCCGAGCAGCCGTTCATCACGATGAGGGCCACGGCCAGGAGGGCTATTTTTAGGCTCGTTTTCATTAGCAAGATTTCTTGCGAGGTTTCCCGAGGTCGATTTCCGAAAACTCTCCGGAAATGTTTGTTAAATAGTAGTGCCAGTTGCCGAAACGGTCTTGGCGCTTCGATTTTACTTTGTGCTTGTTGTTGTCGTGAGGAACGGAAACAAGTTGCCCTATTCTGTACTTTGCTTTCTTAGTTGCCATAATATTTCGGTTTTTATTGTTTTCATTTCTTGAATGTTATTCCAGGTTTGGGTTTGCGGGTCTTCGGGTCAAAATACTTTTCCCATAGTTTCTTATAGGCAGCGTCTTCTTTGGCCTCAAGCTTGTCCAGCTTCGGCTGGTACTTCGTTTTCCAAAGGTCGCTGCGTCGCTTCAGGTGCATTGGTAAAGGGGATTCACGAACTTCTTTTTCAAAGTCCTTGAATAGCTTATCCTGGGCCATGACGTATTTTCCAGTAGCCTTCCAAAGCTCTTTTCTCCAGTCAACGACCTTGGTTTTCTTCGTTGTTGCCATAATATTTCGGTTTTTAATGGTCAAATTTTGTATTTTCTTGCAAGTTCGGCAAGTTTTTTCGGCGCTTGCGACACTTTCAGGCGGCGCATGTTGGCCAGGTCTTTTTTCTCATAATAAAGATCGATTTTCTCGTCTCCCTTCATGTAGATCATCCGGCCTGTGACGCCGTCGCGTGCGCTGGTTACAACGCATTTGTAAGTCACGCCATAGCCGGGCATTTTCACGGCGACAAGATCGCCACGTTTCAGTTTTTTTAATGCCATAATTTTTCGGGTTTTGTTGTTATTTGGTTGTCATCGCCTTAAATGCCGCTTCGGTTTGCTTGTGCATCAAAGTCTCGAATTTTTTGCGTTCGGCATCCGTCATGCTGTTTGGTGTGTAGGTGCGTCCGTACTTCTTTTTCATTTTTCGTTCGTATTCCTCCAGCTTTTCGTGACAGGCCCACACCCGTCGCACTGCCGCAAGATAGGACGGCGTTCCATAATAGGGCTTCCCTGCGATGATTGCGGATTTCTTCTTTGTTGTTGTAGCCATAATATTTTGGTTTTTTACTTGATCATTCCTGACAGATACATTTTCTTGTATGCCTCGGCGTAGGAGTCGAAGGTCATCGTGTGCTTGCCTCGGCGGGTGATGAAGGCCACCTTGCCGCTTGGCAGGCGCTTCAGCTTGTAGCCGCGTTTCTCGAAGGCTTTCTTGATGTCGGCGATTTTCATTGGTTTTCGGTTTTTGTTTTTACAATAGGCTCCATCCGGCATAGATGTCGTCCATCGACGCGGGCGGGCGTCCGTTTTCGCTCCAGGCCATGGCCCAGGCTATCTTGCATAGACGTTCGCGATCGTCGCGGCTCAACAGTGTGTCGGCACCGATGCCGGTACGGGTGGCCACACTGTTCACGTAGGATGCCGTGTTGTTCTCAGACGGCGGTGCCCACTTGGTGACGATCTTGCGGATGGTGTTGTGGCCTTGGCCAATGTACTTCCGGAGCAGGTAAAGTGCGCAGCGGTAGCCGTAGGCCATGGTGATGAATTGCTCAAACGCGGGATCGCTTCCCGGTACCACCTTCCCCTTCCAGGCGTTGGCGGCGTTTTTGCGCACGTTGAGCGGGTTGTTGTTGCGGTAGCCACGAGGCAGGCTCGTGTCGTTGAAGTGCTGTTGTGCTTCGGTTCCCATGTTTTCGGTAGTTTGGTTGGTTGAGGTTGTGATTGATGCCGTGGTTGGCGTTGCGGCGACGTTGCCGATGACGACGAGGCCGTTGTACTTTCGCTTGGAGGTAACGATCCAATAAACCAATGCGGCGATTCCGACAGTGGCCACCGCCACCGACGCCCAGAGGGCCGTCTTCTGTGTCGATGTCAGTTTCATTTCTTCAGTCTTTCGATTTCGTTCTTCAGCGTTTCGATCTCGTTGTCGCGCTTGATGCCTTGGTCACGCAGCATGTCGTTCTCCTGGCGCAGGCGAAGCAGTTCCTCGTACAGCTCACGGTTCTTCTGGACGAGCAGGTCGACGGTGGTCTGCATGGCCTTTAGCGTGTCGTTGCGGCGCAGGCGCGAGCCTGCAATCCACGACACGATGCCGGTGACCGGCAAGAGGAACGTCGTTATCCATTCGTAGGTGGTCATGTCTCGGTCTCCTTACGAGTGTTTGGCCTCGCGCAGGGCGCGCTTCCAGCGTGCCGTGGGCGTGGCGCCGTAGAGTTGCTTGTAGGTGGCCGAGGCTTCCTTGGCCGCCGTGGTCACTTTCTTTCCTTGGCGCACCTTGGTCTTGATCATTTTCTGGTAGGTCTCTTTTTGCTCGCCGTAGATGCGTTGCGCCTTCTTGATGGTGGCTGAGGCCTTGGCGGGTGCTTTCTTTTTCTTTGGCATGGTTGTTTGGGTTTTGAGGGTTAGATTTTCTTCACGAGTTTGACGATGAGTGCGCTCAGTGCCACCACCATGAGGGCGGCGGCGCTGAGCATGACGACGGTCGAGCGCTCGATCTTCACCGGCACGCCGTCCTTATAGTTGACCAACAGCTGGTTGAGTTCCTGGTTCATGGCTTACATTTTGCTAATAACCAACATGATTTCATCCGAACGATCGCTGTTAAACGCATTGGAGGCGGCGGCGGCGACTATGTATTGAGCTAATGTCAAGTTGCGTATTTTTGCGCCTTCTCTGTATTCGTCCAACAGGGCCGGTTTGGCCGCAAGATTGCTGTTCAAATTAGATACATAATCGGACAGTAGCTGCTTTTCCGCTTCGGCTAATTCGAGTTTTTTTACAACATAATCAACAATCTTATCCGTGTTGTTTCTGCGGACTCTACGCCACATCATCCACGCTATAATAGCTATTACTGCGACGGCCAGCACGATGATGAGGATTTTCTTGGTTTTCGGTTTCATTGGTTTATGGGTTTAGAATTGATAAATAGTTACTCCGTTGGCGGCCAAAATAGCCCTCCATTTTTTCAGTTCCGCACTGGTTCCCTCGTAGCCTATACGGGCATCGAGCGTGTTATACTCGCTGTCGCGGTTGACCTTCTGGTAGGCCAGGCGAAGCGCGGCCCAGTCGGCATTGCTCTTGATCTGCATAAGCACACGTTCAACGGCTTCTTCGTTGGTTCCCCAGCCCTTCATGGCATTGTAGATCTGTACGGCCAGGGTGTCGAAGTCGGTGGTGGCGGTCGGTGTGCCGAAGTTGATGGTGTCTTCTTTTTGTTGCTTCTTTCTTGCTATATAACTTGATATAGCTGTGGAGATCTTCTCCCAGAATATCCATACCACGACAACCACGACCACGGCGATGATGGCCAGTGTCAGGGCTCGCTTCGGTGTCAGCTCGTCGAGCTGCTTTAAATTGAATTTCGTTTTCATTTCTTCGATTTTTTGATGATTCGGTAAACGATGAAGGCCAGCACTGCGCCGATGGCCACGATGACGAGCGGGTAGACGGTGAGGTCGATGGGCGTCACCTCGCGGAAGCCGACGCCGTAGGCTTTCTCGTATTTCTTGATGACGGCCTTGGTCCACTCGTTGACCGAGCGGCCCTCCCACTCGTCGAGGCTCTCGTCTTTGGCGGTGCATGGCGCCAGCTGCGCCCAGAAGTAGTCGGCGGCGCTGCGCGACCCGCTGCGGCGGGCCTGCTCGAAGGCCATGGTGAGCGCCCCTTCGAGCCACTTGCGGCGAGTGCCCTGGTTCCATGAGTACCAGCCCGCGTTGCGAGCCGACACCACAGAATAGATGGTGACGCCGATGCTCACGGCGGCACTCACGGCGGCGATGACGATAGCTGCAATAGCCTCGTTGGAATACCCGCCGTTTTCGTTCAGGTACGACAGGAACTCGGCGCGGGCGCGTCGGTCGTCGGCACTGGTGGCGCGCTGCATGAAGAGGGCGGCGGCACGCTGGTTGGTGCGGGCCTCGTCGTGGTCGTCGTAGCGCAGGTGGCACACCTCGTGGCACAGCACGAACTCCTGAGCCATCGGAGGCAGGCCGTAGAATATCTTGCGGTTCACCTCAATGGCGCGGTCGCGGTGGTCGGCGCGGGCGATGACGGGGCCGAGGTCGGCGGCTTCGCGGATCTTTATCCCTTGAATTTTCTCCATAGCAGTATGATGATTAGGACGGCCAAGGCACCTATGGCGAGATAGGTGGCCCAGCCTTTCAGTTTGGGACCGATGCTGCTGGGGTCGGTGGCGTTGTATTCGGCCACGGCCTGCTTGATGTCCGACACCACCTGCGAGCGCGTTTCGGCATCGATGAAGCCGAGGTAGAAGTCGCGCTTGTCGCCCCAGCCGAACCAGCCGCTATACCTGTCGTAGTTGCACACGTCGGCGAGGTCCTGCTTGAGCAGGTCGTAGGCTTCGGCGCCCGCCTCCTTGTTGGAGAAGCAGAAGTAGATCTGCGTCTGGTAGGCGGGGTCGCAGTCGGTCATGTAGGCCGCCAGCAGCTCGATGGTCTGTTTGCTCAGTCTTGATTTTGCCATGGCTCAATCATTTTTTACGTTTCGGCCACACCAGGAGGATGAGGGCCAGCGCTGCCGCACCTATGATGATATAGGTGGTCCAGTCGGTCTTCTCCTTCTCTGGCTCGTCGGGGTCGGGTTGGTTTCCTCCATTGCCGGTGCCCGAAGAAGGCGAGTCGTTGACAGGAACGACATAGGCATCAGGATGCGATTTCCCGTATTGGACCAATTCTTCGTTCACCTGCCTTACGGCTGAGTCGCGTTCGCCGATCGTTTCAAACGTCAAGGAAACATCATTGTCGTTGCCGCTGTCGTCGACTATTTTGACTGCGCCAAAGATAGGCTTTAGCCACACGGCGATTTGTTTCGCGTTGGTTCCGCTGTCGGCGACAATCAACATTCGATAAGGTTTATAATTGTGCTTACGACACTCAACCAAATGCTCCGACATGAATTTTAATACCGTATCGTTAAGTTTTCCCATAGCTTTTAGTCTTTTGCGTTCGTTAGCACCAGGTAGACGACGATGGCCACCACCGCCCAGGTGAGCAGACGGATGCGGCGGGCGTATTCGCCTGCCACGGTGGCCAGCTGCTGGATCGTCAGCATGTATTCCTGACCGACAACCTCGGGGTCGGCAGCCATGGGGACGTCTTCCTGCAGCCCCTCGACCACGGCGGAGGCTTCCTCCACCGTGTCGATTTGCTCATATTGCGGCGCGCTGCCGAAGCAGCCGCTAACTCCGATCTGCTCGTTCATTTCCCGGCTCCTTTCCATTCCTTGTAGGCGATGTAAGCCACGATGAGGATGGCCCACCAGTATTTGCGGACGAAGGCCCTCAGATAGGGTTCACCTGTCATTGGGTAGACACCGAGGAAGCCGAACATGCCTGTGCTGCCGCCCTGTGGATTGTATTGGTAGCCGTCGGGCTTCTCAGCGTCATGGTCATGGTCGCCGCCGAGGTCGTGGTGCTCGCCGGGCGTGTCGGGGGCGAACACGGCGCTGACGTTTAAGTTGTTCGACACCTTGATTTTGACGCTTTGGCTGGTGACGCCTTCAACGGGTGCGCCGCGCCATCCCTCAAAGTGGTAGCCTGCGAAGGGCTCGGCCGTCAGCGTGACGGTGGTGCCGGGGATGACCGTGGCCGATGCCTGGCAGGGAGGCGTCTCCGTTTCGACGGTGTAGTTGCCCGAGCCGGTAACGCGGCCCATGGCGCCGTTCCACGACACTTTCAAAGTCACCTTTTC
>Ga0310691_10002804_pt1 | contig 22157 bp, 20 predicted proteins | sample 176DNAGHGlowgp2_FD_203887 | JGI IMG/M metagenome (GOLD analysis project Ga0310691, IMG submission 203887) | Sheep rumen microbial communities from Palmerston North, Manawatu-Wanganui, New Zealand - 1766 DNA GHGlow gp2 (v2) (version 2) | ecosystem: Host-associated > Mammals > Digestive system >...
GCGCGAAGGCCGTGCGCCACGCCTTCTTCAACCTGTTCAAGAAGGGCCTCATTTACCGCGGCAAGCGCCTGGTGAACTGGGATACCAAGCTCCAGACCGCCGTTGCCGACGACGAAATCTACTACGAGACCGTGAAGGGCCACTTCTGGACGTTCAAGTACCCTCTGGCCGACGGTTCGGGATTCATCCCCGTCTCTACGACCCGTCCGGAAACGATCATGGGCGATACGGCCCTCGCCGTGCACCCCAACGACGAACGCTACGCGCACTTCATCGGCAAGACCCTGAAGGTGCCGTTCGTTGACCGCGAAATCCCGGTGATTGCCGACGCCATCCTCGTGGACAAGGACTTCGGTACGGGTTCCGTGAAGGTGACCCCGGCCCACGACCCGAACGACTATGCAACGGGCCTGCGCCACAAGCTCCCGATGATCAACATCATGAACGATGACGGCAGCCTGAACGAGAACGCCGGCAAGTTCCAGGGTCTCAAGGGCCAGGCCGCCCGCGACGCCGTGGTGGCAGGTCTCGAGGAACTCGGACTCCTCATCAAGGTGGAAGACCACGAGATGCAGGTGGGCCACTCCGACCGTTCCAAGACCGTGATCGAGCCGTACCTCAGCGACCAGTGGTTCGTGAAGATGGACGTGCTCGCCGAAAACGCGATGAACGCCGTAAAATCCGGTGAGATCAAGATTATCCCGGAACGCTACGCCAACAAGTATCTGGACTGGCTCGCCGAAAAGCGCGACTGGTGCATCAGCCGTCAGCTCTGGTGGGGCCACCGCATTCCTATCTGGCACACCGACGCTAGCGAAGACGAACTGAAGGCCGCATTTGCCGGCCGCGACGATATCTTCTTCTACAAGGCCGAAAACGGCGGCTACCTCGTGTGCAGCCAGGAAGAAGACCTCAAGGAAGACGCAGTTCCGGGCCGCGTGCTCAAGCAGGAAGAAGACGTGCTCGACACATGGTTCTCCAGTGGACTCTGGCCGCATTCTACCATGGGCTGGCCGGAAAACACCGACACGCTCAAGCGCTACTACCCCACCAGCGTGCTCGTGACTAGCCGCGATATCATTACGCTGTGGGTCGCCCGCATGGTGCTCTTCAGCCAGGAAAACATGGGCACGGTCCCGTTCCACACGGTGTACATTCACCCGAAGATTCTGGACGGCAATGGCCAGACCATGAGCAAGTCCAAGGGCAACGGCGTGGACCCGATGGATATCGAAGAGAAGTACGGTACCGACGCTCTGCGCTTCGTGATGGCAAGCCTCTGCACCGACAACCAGGACGTGCGCCTGCCGGTGAAGAAGGAAAAGCAGCCGGATGGCCGCGAAATCAACACCAGCGAAAAGTTCGAAATCGGCCGTAACTTCAGCAACAAGCTGTGGAACGCCTGCCGATTCCTTTACCCGCAGCTCGAACAGGCCGGCGCTCTTGCCGCCGAACTCCCGATGGACAAGAACTTGTTCGCACTGGAAGACAAGTGGATTTTGAGCCGCCTGCAGACGACCATCAAGGACGCCACCCGCATGCTCGAAGAATACCACTTCGCAGAACTCGCCGGGTTCCTGTACCGCTTCGTGTGGGACGACGTCTGCTCCAGCTACTTGGAAATCAAGAAGGCCGTGATCAACAGCGAAACACTCACCGCCGAAAAGAAGAACGCAATGGCTATCCTCAGCTACGTGCTGAAGAACGTGCTCGACCTGCTCCACCCGGTGATGCCGTTCATTACCGAAGAGCTCAACAGCATCCTGTTCCAGGGCAGTGAAATGGTCATCAGCCGCGCATGGCCCAAGGCCGACGAATCGCTCATCGACGCGAAGATCGAAGCCGCATTCGACCAGGCATTCGCCGTGGTGGAAAGCGTGCGTGGCGTGCGTGGCCGCTACAACGTGAGCCCCGCCACCAAGCTGAACGCCGTGGTGAGCGTGGACGACGCCGCGACGGAAGCAAGCGTCAAAGACTGCATGGCAATCATCACCGAACTTTCGGGTCTTTCTGACCTGAGCGTCGCCGTGAAGGCCGCCAAGCCGAAGTTCAGCGCCAGCGCCGTGGTGCCCGGCGGCGAACTCTACATCCCGCTGGAAGGTATCCTCGACCCGGCTGCAGAAATCGCCCGCTTGGAAAAGGAAATCGAGAAGGCCAAGGCATTCGCCGCTTCGATTGAACGCAAGCTCGCGAACGAGAAGTTCGTCAGCGGCGCTCCCGAAGCTGTGGTAAACGCCGAACGCACCAAGCTCGCGACTCAGCAAGACATCATTGCCAAGAACGAGAAGGCTCTTGAAGAATTGCGCTAGTCGTCACTTGTCATTCCCGCGAAGGCGGGAATCTCCCTTTTAACTCAAAGAGGTGTTCTAAGGACACCTCTTTTTTTCGCCAACAATTCTTTTATCGTTTTCCAACGCTCAGTCTATACGACATTTATTGTCGTGCACTATTCTTATATTCCATAGAAAAAGAGAGGTTTCTATGGATACACAGACAAGTATGTCTATATTTACGGACAGTCGCGATGGAGAAACATACAAAACCATCAAAATAGGCAACCAAATTTGGATGGCAGAAAACTTGCGGTACAAAAGCGAAGGTTCTTACGCATACGACGACAACGAATCCCTAGTAAAAACGCATGGGCGCCTATACCATTGGCAAAATGCCATAAGTGCTATCCCCGAAGGTTGGCATCTTCCATCCAACAAGGACTGGCTTCGGCTCTGCAAAACATTGACAGGAAAAACAGTCAAGGATTATATCGGCAAAGACTTGTCCATCGCCGGAGTGGGTCGGCTTTTAAAGACCAAAACACTTTGGGAGAAAGACAAAGACTTTGATAGCGAAGGAATCGATGCATACGGTTTTTCGGCATTACCATCAGGATGCATAGGTTCTTACACCTTTGCCGAATTCGGCTCTCTCGCAAGTTTTTGGAGTTCCAACGGAGGTAAGAAATACGCCTACCACTTTTTCCTATACAACTTCTCAGACGATCTGTACTACGGAAAAACTTGGAACGACTCTTTTACGGCAAGTTCAATTCGCTGCGTCAAATACGCCAGCAATTAATGGTATTTTTTGACGATGCTCTTGCCGAACTTGAGAATTTCTTGTTTTAGGCTTTCTGGAGCAACTACGGTCACATCATTAAACTCGTTGCAAAGAATCCACTGAATCAGTTGCGCATTGACGCAAACATTCATAGTCACATGAAGTAGCCCGTCTTTTTCCCTGACACGCATAGAACGATGATACGGGCGTTCCTTGACAAATTGGCTAGCATATGCCGGGAAAGTCAATTCAACTTTCTCGGTAGCAGTCACTTTATCAAACAGCGAAAGGTTATCAATCTTTTTGCGAAGCGCCGCCATACTTACCGAGTTTTCAACAAAAGAATCCTTAAGTAGTTTTACACTCTTAATACGACAGAGTTTCATCGCATAGACCGCCTCAGGGTCAGTATGGCGAACACAACCGATGTAAATCTCTCCCTGGTAAACAATCATCATCAACGGGATGCGTTTTGAAATCGTTCGCGTTGTCCATGTCGGTTCATATTCCGTCTCTATTTCCCTGTGCGAACGAATAGCGCAAAGAATAACATTCAACTTTTCGTCAGCCGTCTCATCAACATCGGGCGGAGTTCCCATGAACATCACCCGCGAAGCAATATCCCTATAGGCTTCGTCAATCTGTTCGCGGTTCTTGATCGGAACATTCCGCCGGATTTTATCGATTAGCATATCAATGAGCGTCGCTGAGCGCGGGTATATACCCGAAATTCGTTGCAAGAAGGCAAACTGCAACATCACTTCTTCAAAATTCGGGAGAACCAGCTTATCGAGTACCGACAGCCCAGTACCATAAACCTTGTGTGCGCCAAGCCCTTCACAAACGACATACTTCCCTGGCAAATCGACAAGGGACTGCATATCGCGTTGCACATTCCGGCGATCCCTTTCGGGAACACCAAGAACCAGCATCATCTGCGAAACCGAGAACTTCTGTTTCGGGTGCGTTATCAGGTGAATAAAGATATTCAGCAGCCTTTCGCCACGATTGTTTTCCGCCATAAAAACTCCGTACTGATGATTCGTGCAGGAACCAATATACATTCTTAGGCGACAAAGTGTGTCGCCTAATTTTACGACGCAATCAAATTTATGACAACTTTGACCATTGTATCCTTTTCTTCCGAACGGCTCTCCGCAATCATCAACGTTATTGCGACTAGCGTGGCCTCGGCAATCCGCTTGTTTCCGTTTACACCATACAATATGCCGTTATTCGCCATAAACCACAAGAAAAGCGTCGCTGCGATCCGCTTATTGCCATCACTAAACGAATGGTTCTTGACAACCAAATAAAGGAGCATTGCAGCCTTTTCTTCGACAGAGGGGTACAATTCGGCACCGTCAAAGGTCTGATAAATCTGCCCTATGGAACTTTTGAAGGATTCATCGCGTTCATGCCCGAAGAGGGCGCTGCCGCCAAATTTTTCCTTGAGCCCATTGATTGCCTGCATGGCGTTTGAATAAGTAGCTCGAAAAACCGGTTTCGTAGCCGCCTTTGCATACGTCAACCGCTGGTAATCGTAATCATCCAGCGTATCTAACGCGAACGAATAATCCGAAACTACCCTTTCGAGAATCGCCGACTCATCCAAAACAGAAATTTTCTGATTTTCTTGCATATAGTACTCCCGTCTTTGAGGTCCATATCTAGGCATCAATTTACATACGCTATGCGACAAAGAACGTCGTGAAAGCATTTATCAAGCCGACCCCACCCCGAACGTTGGACATTTCCACCAGCCGTCCCGGAGCAGTAAAACTACAAAATGTCGTTTTTCATCCAAAAACAGCATTTTCGCCTCATAATTTCATATTTTAGTCCATTATAACGAGCTATTTTTACTATTTTAGTCCATTTTAGCAAATAAAAATATATATTTTAGTCCATTACGAGGTGTCTTATGGACGAGAAAAAATTATTGCAGGTTCTTGCGGAACAAAAAGAAGAAATCACCGCAAACCACAATTCTTGGGTGTCGCGTTACGAAGAATCCTTGTTTGAACTGAACAGTTCGCTTGCGCAAGTGGTCATCGGGGTTCGTCGTAGCGGAAAATCGACGATTTGTCATAAGGTTCTGCAAGATCACGGAATCAATTATGCCTACGCAAACCTTGACGATGATCGATTGATGTCTCTTACGGTCGACGATTTGAACACACTTCTGCTTTGTCTTTATCAACTCTATGGCACAGACATCCAATATATACTCCTCGATGAAATCCAAAACGTGGATGGATGGCATTTGTTTGTAAACCGTCTTTTGCGCCAGGGGCTGCACGTGTTTGTGACGGGATCCAATGCAAAATTGCTGAGTAGCGAACTTGCTACGCACCTGACTGGTCGTTACAATGAGATTCGGCTCTATCCGCTTTCGTTTGCTGAATACTGCGCCTTTCATCAGGTGGATCTGCAAGATATCACGACCAAGGCCGAGGCCGCTCGAAAATCGGCATTTCTTGAATACCTACAATATGGCGGATTCCCGGAACTGCAAAACATCAACAACAAACGTGCTTATATACAAAGTTTGCTTGATTCTATAATACTAAAGGATATTGCCGGACGCTTCAAAATTCGCCATCCAGAAGTTCTTCGCACCATTGCAAATCACCTGATCAACAATTCTTGCCAAGAAATCAATTACAAATCTTTGGCCGAAAGTTTTGGGCTAAGCAGCACTACGACTGCGATAAAATATGTGGATTACTTAAAACAGGCTTTTTTGATTGGTTTACTGAACAAACATTCGTTCAAAAGTAAAATTCGTCTTCGCAACAACAAGGCTTATGTGATCGATACAGGGTTCATAGCGAATCGCGAAAATGCTCTTTCGCAAGAAAATCTAGGTTGGCGACTTGAGAATATGGTTTACACCGAACTGTTGCGTCAAGCCGCAAAGGAGTTTGACGATATTTACTATTACAAGCCATCATCGCAATCTAAAGAAGTGGATTTTGTTGTTTGCAGGCAAGGTAAAGCCAAGGAACTTGTGCAAGTCGCATACGAGATAGAATCGACCAAGACATTTAACCGAGAAACCTTGGCACTAGTTCAGGCGTCCGATAATCTCCGATGCGACAACTTGACATTGGTTTGTTTTGAAGAAAGTCGCGATGAGCTTGTAAAAGGCAAGACCATTCACATAAAAAATGCACTGGAATGGTGCATTGGGTCCGGAAAAACTTAAAAAAGCCCCATTTTTCATGTTCCACCTCGTGAAAAATTGATTATATTGGTAAAAAAAAGAGGTTTTAATAAGATAATCACGTATTTAACACAAGTTTGAGCATTGCTCTTGGCTTTCATTCAGAATCGGCAAAATTTTGTTTCACGGAAGACTAAGTTGCATCTGCTCGCGCCGTATGGCGTGGGTTTTTGCATTTATTCCGTGATGGTTTTGCCGAACCTTGAATGAGTAATAGCATTAACTCCACGTTTTTTTTGTGGGGCATGCAAAGAGGTCGGTTTAGAAGACAATTATTGTCGCCTAGAGGATGTATATTCATACTACGGCAAAACTCACGGAAATGCGAGGACCTTATGAAGATACGCACGAAAACAAATCTAATTTTAAGATGCATAACAGCCTACCTTGCTGATATTCTTGAGATTCTTCATATACCAGCAGGGATTACGGGATACGAAGTCCTTGAAAGGGATTTTAGAACCAACAAGAAGACAAGGGCGAACAAATGAAGTACTATTGCAAGAAATGCGGCGAAACCTACACTGACTTCGCATACATGACTCGAAACGCCTTTTGTCCGAAAGACGGCCACTGTGAACCCTACGAAGGTCGTGAAACTGGTCCTTGGCACTGCAAGAAATGTGGACGAACCTATACAGATTTCAAATATATGATTCAACACACTTATTGCGAAAAAGGCGGCAAGTGCGAACCGTTTTAAGGAGAAGAAATGGAGCAAGCAGACTCAAAAACAAAAAAACAAAGTTCCCCAAAAAAGAACGGCAATGCCCCCTCAAAAACAAAACTTCAACTAGCGAATGACACATTGAAGGATATTGATGGCGTTGTAGATTCTGCAAAATCAATTCATGAAAAACTGGGTAATCCCGCAAACAAATTTGTTAATTTCATAAAAGGAAAATTAACAAAGTCAAAAAAAACTTTGCCTATACAAGAAAGCAACCTCTTGTCCGAAAGTATCGATGTTGAGCAAAAAACGGAATCAATTCAAGAATCACAAGAGAATATTGTTGAGTCCTTTCAAGATTTAACGAATCAAGAAATCGTTACTACTGATGATCCATTTAAACAATTGGAAGAAGTATTTCTTTCTGATGAAAGTTCTGCTAATTACAGCCAATCTGTTCAAAAAGCCATAAACGCTCAAGTGAAGATATTGACTGTAATTAAATCTCCATCTCTATTGCCCAAAACATATAATGTTATTCTTTCTTCATTAGCGGAAGCTATTTTATGTGCGTCCGATAATGAACGCGAGAATATCCAAAAAATACTGGGCTAATGCTCCAGTCTCTGATTTTTTTTCAAGATGCACAACTTCTTTATGAAGAAGAGGAACATGATAAAGAAGCTGAGGAAATGCTTGTCTTCGCAACAAATGCTTTGCAAGAATCCGTGTCTACAATTCTACTTGCGTCAATTCCTGGTCCCGGATCCGCGGGTGCCGCTGTAAAAGTTGCAACAGCAACAAAAAAGATAAAAGTTGTTGAGACTTTATGTTCTTTAATAAAAGGCGAACTTTTTTCAAAATATCTAAAATTTTGGTTTAGGAAAAAGAAGTTGCAACAACAAAGAACCGATTTTTATCTATCAGTTGCCGCTATATTTGACAAGTTGGCTAGGCATTCCGACATTTTTGGTCATAAACAAATGTTATTATCTGAAACAATTTTGGATTACAAAGAGAAACTAATTCCATATATAGGCGACAAAACTAACGACATAGAAGCTTTGATGTCTAAAATCCCAGATATCAAAAACAAAATGCCAACATGTTCACCCAAACCCAGTGACGGGAAAAAATTGAGCATTTTTGTCATTATTCTTTCTATAGCGGCTTTTATCACAGCAGATTTCTTTATTTTATCAATCTACTTCGATAATTCACCAATCATTTCCATATTAGTGTCAATTGTGGTACCGCTTATTCTTCTTACTGTAGGATGGTCTATTTCGTCATCTATAGTAGAATCCGCATCAAATAAGATTAGCAAATGGCAAAAAGAAAAGTCAAAAAATAGGAAAGACGTTGCAAGATACTATTATGACAATCTGGCAAAATTACTCTATTCTTAAGGTTCATTTTTTATGCAAAATCTTTCCAAACAAATTTTCATTCCCATTTTTGACAATATGAAATTGGCTGAAAACGTTTTTTGTCAAAAATGTAATGCCGCATACAAGACTCCATTATTGCCCTGGATTGTTGGCGGAGAATACGAAAAATCAAAATATCGATTGATGATTGTAGGAAAGCCGCATCGTGGTGATGCAGTACCGGTTTCCAAGCATGCAAGTACAATGGATTATTGCATTGATTGGTTGATAAATTGTTCATGGGCGTATTGGTCCTATTCACGAGAAATCGCTCAGCAATTGTATGGCTCTACGGGAATGAACCAAATAGTCATGACAAATGTGGTAAAGTGTACAAATACTGAAGGCAAAGATACCACAACAAATGAGATGCTTGACAATTGTATTCAAAGGAATAGGGTTATCTGGAGAGTAATCCGAGAAACGAGACCTCTCAATATTTTATTCTACACTCATAAACTTTGCGCTAGCTATCTACAAGCAATTCCATTCCAAAAGGAACTGATAAAAGAAGAAAGAAAAAGCGTAATGTGCGGAGCCAAGACAATGCCCTGGTGGGAAAGAGTTGTTTTGACAGATTGGGGAAAAGTCAAAATCCTAGTCACAAATCACCCAGAAAGAATGGACAAGGGCGATTACGTAAAACTTGTAACTGACTGGGTGAGAAAGTAACAGCGACCCTAAACTAAGGGTCGCTTCAGAATTCTTGGTTACTTGATTACCGAAATGATAGCTTGAGCATCCTTCGTATTATTAGATGTCTTGGCTATCACGCAATTTTGGGGAGCCATTGCTATGGCATCTTTCAAATTCCACCTAAATTTGTCGCTATAGGCGAGAATCAAATAATTGCATATTGCGTATTCATTTATAGCACCTCTACATTTCCAATAAAAATCGCCCATTGAATAGAAAGCAACGCTCTTGCCACAATAACTTAAAACAGACTCAAAATCCATCGGATTTCTTCCTAGGGAAGCTTTCTCTTTTATTATTGATGCTCCCAATCTAATTAAATTCTCATAGGTAAGATTGATTGTTGTCGTTTTCCCTGTATTTGGTTTACCTGCCAATAGAATGATCTTCATACCGTAAGGCCCTCCACTAAGGGGTTTTATTTCTTTTTTCATTTATATTCTCCAAAATTAATTTATTCAACATGATATCATCCATTCGAAAAGAATGTTGTCTATAGAGACCTGCATTCACAGGCTCCAACCCTATGTTTCACCAATAGTGAAACTTTGAATGGTTAAACGATATGGGAAAAAATGATTCCCGATAATAGCCGAGCCTCATCTTTGAAGCCCTGCAAAACATCCAACTTGATACAGACATTTTTCTCACCGAAGCCTTAAAGCTGTCATCGATGCGCCTGAAAGTTTAGATATACATAATATATAATTTTTTTCATGCGTTCGGCAATCATTTCCTACCGCATTTGCGTTAGGGATAGTGACCCCTTGGGGACAAGACCCGCGTAGCGGGGCTTGGTTTTAGGCGGCGGGTGACAAGCGAAGCGAAGGCAGCCGCCCCTAAAATATAGCCCGACCGCACATATATGTGCGGGAACGCCCAAATCAGTAAAGAGCTTTGTGTGGGACGACGTATGCTCCAGCTACCTGGACAAATGCGTAGGCCGAGAGTCGCGACCACGCTTGCGTGGGCATGACCGAGACCAGCATTTGGCGCTTGCGCAAATCAAGAAGGCCGTGATCAACAGCGAAACGCTCACCGCCGAAAAGAAAAACGCTATGGCCATCCTCAGCTACGTGCTGAAGAACGTGCTCGACCTGTTGCACCCGGTGATGCCGTTCATTACCGAAGAGCTCAACAGCATTCTGTTCCAGGGCAGCGAAATGGTCATCAGCCGCGCATGGCCCAAGGCCGACGAATCCCTCATCGACGCGAAGATCGAAGCCGCATTCGACCAGGCATTTGCCGTGGTGGAAAGCGTGCGTGGCGTGCGTGGCCGCTACAACGTGAGCCCCGCTACCAAGCTGAGCGCCGTGGTGAGTGTGGACGATGCCGCGACGGAAGCAAGCGTGAAGGACTGCATGGCCATCATCACCGAACTTTCGGGTCTTTCTGACCTGAGCGTCGCCGTGAAGGCCGTGAAGCCGAAGTTCAGCGCCAGCGCCGTGGTGCCCGGTGGCGAACTCTACATCCCGCTGGAAGGTATCCTCGACCCGGCAGCAGAAATTGCCCGCTTGGAAAAGGAAATCGAGAAGGCCAAGGCATTCGCCGCCAGCATCGAACGCAAGCTTTCGAACGAGAAGTTCGTGAGCGGCGCCCCCGAAGCAGTGGTGAACGCCGAAAGGACGAAGCTTGCAACGCAGCAGGATATTATTGCGAAAAATGAAGCAGCTCTCAAAGAACAAAAGTAATCCGGTAAGAGATTGCCGCGCCGCTTCGCGGCTCGCAATGACGACCTGAATAAAATTTAAAAAGGTGTTCCCAACGGAGCACCTCTTTTTTGTCCACTTTTTATCCCCAAACAGCCTCTTTGCTCTATTTAAATTATTATTTAAATAGATGGAGGCGGCCATGGCTAAAACTTTAAATAAAGTAATAACCAAAATAAAAGAGCTTAGAAAGCAAGGCGTCCGTATTTATAAGGGCAGAAAATCCGACATTTTGTTTATAACAGGATGTACAAAAGACAAGAGGCGCAAAAAAACAGAGATGCCCGCATATGAGAGGTATAAGGGGTCCGCATCAAAAGCAATGCTTGAATTCTTTGAAGAATATTGCGCCCCCAAAAAAGAAAACCGAACTCTAGATTTGTATATCATGTCTGCCGGTTACGGCTTTATTCCTGCTGATAAAAATATACAATGGTACAACGTGACTTTTGCAAAACAAGAACAACCATGGATGAACGCTAGCGCCCGAAAGAAAATGGCTGAAGAATTAAACATAGCCAAAGATTTCAAAAAGCTTATTGGAGAACACGGTTACAAGCTGATTGTTATACGTCTAGGCCCAGATTACATCAGCGCCCTTAACAGCGCCTCTCCTGAGGGGTATAGCATTCCCAAAGGGACACAAGTATGCTATTTAAGGCCAAAATCCAGCACGAAAAGAATTTCTTTTTCCAGTGGAAAAGAGAAAGTCTTTGAAATTCCTAAAAATGTAAAGATAAATGGCAGTTATCAATCCCGCTTTTGGAGCGAGTTCTTTGAAAAAAACACATCTACGGGCAAAATTATCAAAAAGATCAACAATGCAAAAAATGTGAAGGAGCTAATGAAATGAACTTCGAACACAGAAAATACGTTTGCAATATCCGTTCCTCAAAGGAAGAAATCGGAAAAGATGTCGGCATTTATTGTTGGTGGTTTAAAGACAACTGTGTAGAAGCCCTACTTAAAAGAATTTCCAAAGATGTTGACTGGAAACGTCTTGCAGGCGAGTCTTTACAGCACAAAAACTTCAACAATGTAAAATATACGGCATTGTATGTTGGTATTGCAGCCGGCCAGAAAAAAGGAATCCTTGAACGATTCAAGTGGCACATAGAACAAAAACACACGGTATCCAATGTTACAAAAGGATATCTCTCGACTCTTCGCAGGACTCTTTCTGCGCTCATGAATTTCAGACTGTTAAAAAGTAGCACCGAAATAAATTGCATCGCTCAAGAAAAATTGAACAAATTCATGGATGAAAATTGTGTACTGGAATGGAATTATTACCCAAAGAAATCAAAGAAATACTTAGAAACAATAGAAGACGGCATAATCAATTCTGGCTACTACCCGCTAAACATTCAAAGCAATAGGCAGGTTACAAAAGACCTTCGTAAAAAAATGAGCGAAATGAGGAAGACAATTTGTTCAGCACCCTAGAGCATTCATAATTGTTATTTTCCCATTTCAAGTCACATTTTTTGCGAGTCCCTTAGATCGTGGGTATTTTTACTATTTTCTAAAGACGGAGCATAGGAGAAAAGGGCATGAAGTTTGCAAATTTTTTATTTGCGGGCATATTTACCGCAGGTATCGGAATCGCAAACCTAAGTGCGACAGAATGTAACGTCACCCACCACCAGGGCGGGGGCGGCAGCACCGATGTCTACATGGGATACCCTGCGACAGCTCTCTACCTGTTCGAAGGCAGCTACCTGGACCTTTCCAAGATGAGCCTGCGTGAGCCCTCGGTCAAGAATGCCGCCGGCATCGACACGGCATGGGTATACCGGTCCGAACTGGACTCCACCATGATCGTGATTGTCACCGAGAAGGTGGTCAAGGTGGCACGAGTCACCTATTCCAACGACGAAGATTCACGTGTAGACGCCCTTTTCACCGTGAAGCACAAAGACGTGTACAAGGACGAGTTCCCGCGCCTGCAGAAGGCTGGCGTTTTCAAGGGCTCGGCCGAACAGGCGGATTCCCTGGTGACCCACGTATTTGATTTATGCCAGAAATTCTACAACAAAGAATACGGTTACACCGGCTGTGAATTCAACCCGCCCGAACAGAGAGGAAGAAACAGCGGGAAGGATGTGGACATGGTCGACATGCCACTAGCACTTGCTGCCGTCGCCGGCGAATTTACCATTCTTCTTGACACACTGAACACGTGTCCGGACCTCAAATTCCCTGCTGTCGAAAACGTGACGGCATCTTCGTCCAGCGCATCCATTGAATCTTCAAGCGGTACCTCACCCAGCTCTTCAAACGACAAGCCTTCCGCCTATTTGAAAACAGCTCAAGCAACAGTTCATCTTTCGAAGGTCGGGCAGAACCGCTACCACATTGCGGGAGTCAAACCAGGTTCTACCTACTTGGTGTTCAGCCTTAACGGCCAGCTGCTGAAAAAAGGGTCTCTCGAGGGCAACCTGTTCGATGCGCCTACACTTCCCGTCATCTTGATGTTCAAGGACGGGCAGAAATTTTATCTGAAAGATTAAAGATCCCCGCCTTCGCGGGGATGACAGGAATGGGCCCTACAACCCTAGCGTCTTTTCGAATTCGGCCAGCAACTTGCGGCCCTGTTCCCATTCGCCCAGGTTGGAGTCGGCGTTGATATGCCCGAGGCATCCCACATCCACGAACATAGAGCCCCAGGCATCTGCAAACTGGCGGGCCCGTTCTATGGACACGTAGATGTCGTTTTCGCTGGCCACAACGCAACTGGGCACGGGCAATTTTTGCAGGGGTACAGGCGCAAAATCCTTCGCGAGGTCAAGCTTATCCACATCGGCAGGCGCCACAAGAAAAACCGCCTTGACATTGCCGGGGACTCCACCTTTTGCCGCCTTCTCCAAAAGCCAGTGAACCGTAGTGACCACCCCCAGGCTGTGGGACACAAGAATGGTATCCGTTTTCAGGCCAGCCACGGTTTCGTCAAGGGTTGACACCCAATCCGCCTTTAAGGGATGGTCCCAACTGTGCTGATAGACACGGCTTGCGTCGGGCAGGCTCTTTGTCCAGTAGGTTTGCCAATGGGTAGGTCCGGAGTTGCTGTATCCGGGGACAATCAGGTAATGCATAGCCTCACCTCGCCATCACAGAGTTCGGCAACCGCCGCACGATGGGTTACCAGAATCACGGTTTTGTCCTTAAAATTATCAAAAAGTCGCTGAAACAGGGTCCGTTCCGTAGGTTCGTCCAACGCCGAGCTGATTTCGTCCAGCAACAAGACGCTCCCGGGCCGCAGGAGTCCGCGGGCCACAGCAATGCGCTGTGCCTGGCCTTCGCTTAGCCCCATGCCCCGCTCCCCCAGTTCCGTGTCCAGACCGTGGGGCAGATCGAACACAAATTCCGCACAGGCCACCTGCAGCACATGCCGCAGTTCCTCTTCGGTAGCATCCGGTTTGGCCAACTGCAAATTGTACCGAACCGTCCCGCTCATGAGGGTATTCCCCTGGGGAACATAGACAAAGTAATCGCATGTATTTGCCGAAACAGGCTGTTCAAAAACACTCGCTGAGCCGCAGGAGTCCGTAAAATAAACAAGCACGCGGCCTTCCCGAGGTTCCACAAGCCCAAGCATCAGGCGGAACAGCGTCGTCTTGCCGGCACCTGTCGTGCCCATGATGGCGGTCTTGCTTCCGGGCTTAAAGTCGTGAGTGTAATTCCGGACGGCATCGTGGTCGGCAGTGGCGTAACGGAAGCTGACATTTTCCAGACGGACGCCCAGGCCAGATGAGCCTTCGGGCACGTTTTTTGCGCCGTCCGAAGCATCACCCATCGCACCCTTCGAAGTGCCTTCCACGCCATTGACCGAACCGTCGCCCTGCAGTTCCTGCAGGCGGTCAATACTTGCTGTGGCGTGAATCAGGCGGGGCGCGTTGTTCAATATCGAGAGGATTGGCCCCTGAATCTGCCCCACCAGCTGCAAGAAAGAGGTCATGACGCCAAAGGTGATGGTGCCGTTACGGAGCCCGAGGCCTCCCCACACAAAGGCCAACAGGTAGCCAAGCCCAAAAGCACCGCCAAAGGCCAGCCGAGAAATCACAGAAAATCGGGTCTGCCGCACCACGTCGTGATGGAGGGTGCGCTGCATGGAATCCAGCCGCTCCGAAACCCAGGGGGCGCTTCCCAGACTCCGGAGCACGGCATTGTTCTCTACGCCCTCCTGCACATGCATCTGGATACGGCTCTCCCCTTCGCGAATCTTGAGGGTCATTTTCCGCAGTCGGTAAGAGACGAACTTGCCAAACACAAGGGCCAGCGGCGTCAAGAGGACAAGAGCCCAGGCGAGCCGCGGGTCAAACCAGCGAAGCATCAAGAATGCCCCCAGAAGCTGTATCGCCGTCACCATCATCTGGGGAATTTTCGCCGTAGCCACTTCGCTTACCAGCTCCACGTCCTTGGAAAAACGGGAGGTCACGTCGCCCGAAAGGAGTTCCTTTTCGCTGTAGAGCTTACGGGTAAACAGCCGCCCGAACATGGAGAGCCGAAGCGCGTTGGACTGCCGGATGGTAGCCACCGACGTGAGGTAGTAATACACCTGGCGAAGCACTACGTTTCCCACCACCGTAAGCACCAGCAGACCCACCATGCGGGCCACGTCCTGGTCAGAACCGTTCTTGATGGTATCGTCGATAAAGCGTTTGCTCAGCCACACCATGGCAAGGCCGAGGGAAACCTGCAGGGTTCCCACCGCCACGCGAAGGGCCACGTTCAGGCGAACTCCGCGGATACTTTGCCATAGCCACGAGAGGTAATTCATTCCAGCACGTTCACCTTCTGCCAATTGTCCACGATGGTCTGCACATCAGCCTGAGCACGGGAACGATCCACTTCATATTCTTCGCAAAGCTTATCCGTCAGGGAATCTACGGTAAAGTCACCCTGCTCTACGGCAGCACTCCAGAGAAACGCCGCCGTCTCGTTCAAGCACAAGAGCTTGCCGAAATCGAGAGCCCCGATGCCCTCGCCCATAATCACCTGCTCGCCGCAGACCTCCCGCAACACAAAACCGTTCTTGATTCGCATATATTGCCTCTTTTTGTTTAAAATAGATTATTTGAGCCGAACACGTAAAGGGGTGTGAAGTCCAACCCCCGACTTGCACACTTCAACAAGTGTTGGCGAAAACTGTATGAACCCCTCCCACCTCCATCGCTTCGATACAGAGTCGGTCGAGGATGACGCAGGGCGGGAGAATATATAAAATACACAGATGAGCACCGGATTGTCAAAAAAGGACCATCCGGTTTGCTATATTTGGCCCGCTATGGTCGAAGAGGGTCTTGAATCAAGCGTGCCAAACGAACCTGCCCTGGTGCAGGTCCTCGAGGGCGTGCGCCCCCTGGAGCCACACCCGAGGCTCCCAGATTTCGATTTCGAGAGCCTGAAGGACTATTCCCGCATATTGCCCGCCATGCTGCCGAACTTTCCGGACTTTTGCCCCGCCGGCAATTTCCGCAAGAGCTACGCCGACGAGCTCACCTCCTGCACGGATTTTCTTTCGGGCTACGAAGATTTCAAGACCTTCACGGAACATTTCAGGGCCTACAACTTCAAGACCTTCCTGATGGAAGGGGAAAACCTGAAGCTTTTCCACAAGGCGCCCTGGCACTGGTGTTTCCAGCAGGAGAAAGACGGGGCCATTATCCAGTCGGGGCTTGCGGTGGCGGGACTCATGGGAGCCCTGTGCTGCATTTCGCCGGGGAACTTTTCGTGGCACCACTACACGGTGCGTTACCTGCACCTTTCGCTCCTCACGGCATTCCACCTGGTGCGCAAGGGCTGCATTTACCCGCAGATTTTCTGGGTCCAGCGGGACACCGCCCAGATGCGCTGGCTCCCCACCACCTTCATTCCCGAAATCAAGGCGCTGGTGGACCAGCTGGAACAGAAGGCTCCTGAGAAATTCGCCTTTACCGCCAGGGACGAAGAATACCTGGAAATTGACTCCCCCGCCCTCCACGTGCTTTCGCTGTTTATCGGGGCGCTGCTCCGTTTTGCCCGGACCTACAAGCGGCCGGTCAAATCCAACCACGGGAACCTGCTGAGCTTTTTCTTTGACGGAGTTTCCGGAAAGTTGGGAACCAGCGGGCATGCCATTCCCGAAAAAATCCGGCAATGGTTCTCGGTGTTCGGGCATTTCGACCTGCGGAGCCAGATTCTTTTCAAGGCGTGGGAGTCCGGCGATGACGTGTCCCTGGAAGTCTTTGTAGATGGAGCGCGCCTTGCGACCCTATTCCAGACAAACGATTCCAGGCTCGTGCCCCTACAGAAAATCCTCTACGGGGTAGCGGAATTTTTCAAGCCGCTAGAAGCCTACCTGGACAGCCGGGGCGAAACTCCCGTAGTCATGCAGGGGGCAAAGCTGCTCCAGTTTTTGCAGGACTGCCTCAAGAAACTCGAGATTATGGGAATCCGCACGGAGATTCCCGAAAAGCTCTTGCACATCAACAAGCCCAAGGCCAAGATGCGGCTCCAGGGAAGCATGAGTTTCGGGATGTTCTCTGCAGGGGACCTGCTGGACTTTGACTGGCAGGTGGCCCTGGGCGACGAGCAGATTTCGCCCCAGGAATTTCTGGAACTGGCCGCACAGGCAGACGGTCTGTTAAAATACAAGTCGGAATACATCGAGATTTCGGCCCAGGACATCGAAGAAATCAAGAAGCAGGTGGAAGCCCCCAAGGAGCAGGCCCAGGCCACACAGTCCAAGCTGGTGCAGGCGGCCCTTACCGGCGATTGCGACGGCGTGCCCATCACCCTGACCGAAGAGACCAAGGCCCAGATTGACGCTTGGCGGGGCGAGACAGAAATCCCGCTGCCCGAAGGCCTGAACGCCACGCTACGCCCCTACCAGAAGCGGGGCTACTCCTGGATGTACAAGAACCTGGAAATCGGCTTCGGCTGTATTCTTGCCGACGACATGGGCCTCGGCAAGACCCTTCAGGTTATCGCCTACCTGCTGAAAATCAAGGAAGAAGGAAAACTCCAGGAGCACAAGGCCCTGGTGGTAATGCCCGCGGGCCTGCTGTGCAACTGGCAGGTAGAAATCAAGAAGTTCGCCCCCGCCCTCACCTTCACCGCCTACCACGGCGGAAACCGGGACCTGCAAAAGTTCAACTCCGACATTTTGCTCACCACCTACGCCACCTTCCGCAAGGATTTCGAGCTTTTGAAAGCGGCCACCTGGCATGCGGTGGTCATCGACGAAGCACAAAACATCAAGAACGCGGACAGCGACCAGAGCAAGCTTTTGCGCAGCATGCTGGCCCCCGTAAAAATCGCCATGAGCGGCACTCCCGTGGAAAACCGCCTGATGGAATTCTGGACCATCATGGACTTTGCGAACCGGGGGTTCTTCCCCAGCGCCCAGGAATTCCGTGAAAAGTACGAGACGCCCATCCAGAAGAACGGCGACAAGGTGGCGGCAGAAACCTTCAAGAAGATTACCGCACCCTTCATGCTCCGCCGACTCAAGACGGACAAGAACATCATCAGCGACCTGCCCGACAAGATTATCCAGAACGAGTACGCCGAACTTACGGCCACCCAGGCGGCCCTTTACAAGCAGACCCTGGACAAGTTCATGGCCATGCTGGAAGAAGAAAAGCAGCTGGCCGAAATTTCGCAGGATTCCCACGGGCTATTCAAGCGGAAGGGGCTCATCTTGCAGATGATTCTTGCCCTCAAGCAGATCTGCAACCATCCCGCCACATTCTTGAAGGGGTTAGACGAGAGACGAGAGGCGAGAGACGAGAGAGATGATGCTGAAAATCGTCATCCTGAGCACGCCAGTGCGAAGGATCCAGGCCAGGTTCTCACCTCCGGCAAGCTCCAGATGCTCCTGGACCTGCTCACCTCCATCCAGGAGCAGGGAGAAAAGACACTCATCTTTACCCAGTTCGCCGAAATGGGATTTTTGCTGAAGGAATCCATCGAAAAGGAACTGAGCATTTCCGTAGATTTCTACCACGGGGGCTGCAGCCAGACCCAGCGGAAGAACATGGTGGACTCCTTCCAGCAAGACCCCGAATCCAAGGTGCTGATTCTTTCCCTGAAGGCTGGCGGCACAGGCCTGAACCTCACCGCCGCATCCCAGGTCATCCATTACGACCTGTGGTGGAACCCCGCCATCGAGGCCCAGGCCACCGACCGGGCCTTCCGCATTGGCCAGACCCGGAACGTGCAGGTCCACCGGTTCATCACCAAGGGCACCTTCGAAGAAAAAATTAACGCCCTCCTGGAAACCAAGAAGGCGATTGCCGAAATGACGGTGAGCGCAGGAGAGACCTGGCTTGCGGACCTGAGCGACAGCGAACTTTCCCAGGTGTTCCGGCTAGACAGCGCAGAAAACCCGGCAGGCTAGGCTACAGGCCAGACTATTCCGCAGGCAGGATAATCTCGATGTGGCGGGTGCTCACGTTCAAGAAGTGGGTGCGGAACAAATCCTTTTCGGTCTTGTCGCTGACCTTCACCTGGGTCACGGCGATAAAGTCCTTGTTCTCGCGGATATAGTCGGTAAGGCGTTCGTCACGGAGGGTGTCGATTTCGCCGGTGATGATAAAACTGTCTGTCCAGATTTTTACGAGCATACCCTAAATATAACGATTTTTTCAAATGAAAGCAAAAAAAAGTGTTTTTTTGTTGCTTTTTGCGGTTTCTAAAGGTATTTTTTCAAAAAATGCATCTAGATCCTAGCCCCTACAAGGAGACCACCATGGCAGCAAAGAAGAAACAGGCAATTTCGACAATTCCGAGCAAGATGATTTACCACAACATGGACTTTATCGACAGCGACAGTGGCCGCCCCATCAGGATTATCGCCGAATTCATGGCTCCCAACCAGATTTTCCAGCAGGAAGGTGTCCAGAACACCATCGTGTTCTTCGGTTCGGCCCGCACGCTGCCCATGGCAGAAATCAAGAAGCGCATGAAGGGCTGCAAGGACAAAAAGGAACTGGCCCGCCTTAAACGTCTGGAAACCGTAGCGGAATACTACGACGCCGCCCACGAACTGGGCGCAAAGCTTGGCCGCTGGGCCAACAAGCAGCACAAGGGTTTTGCCATCATGACCGGCGGCGGCCCGGGCATCATGGAAGCGGGCAACCGTGGCGCCAACGACGTAGGAACTTCTTCCGTCGGCCTCAACATCAGGCTCCCCTTCGAGCAGCACCCCAACCCCTATATCGACGACAAACTGAACCTGCAGTTCCGCTACTTCTTTATCCGTAAGTACTGGTTCATGAAGTTGGCCAGGGCCATGGTGGTTTTCCCCGGCGGTTTTGGCACCCTGGACGAGATGTTCGAAATCCTCACCCTCATCCAAACCAAGAAATACGGTGACCGCATGCCCGTGGTCATTTTTGGCAGCAAGTACTGGAACAAGGTTCTCAACTGGAACTACCTGGCCGAAACAGGAATGATCGACAAGGAAGACATCAAGCTGTTCCATTTCTGCGACACGGTAGATGACGCCTACAACGTGATTACCAAAGCCTTGGAAAAGACGATGGAATAAGAAATTTCAGAATTCGGATTTCGGATTTCAGAATTATTTAAAATGCAACTCTGAATTCTGAACTCTGAATTCCGAATTAGCTATCTTTGGACGCATGCTCAGGAACATCCTTGCCGAGACCTTGGACAGAGTGTCAAGAAACCTGGCACTCCGGCCACATTACACCATGGAAGAATACCAAAGGTGGTTCGACCAGAACCCGGAATTCTTGCACAGCGGAGCCATGGAAAAAATCGAGCTGGTGGAACCCCTCACCCTGGAGGGCACCAACAACCTTTACCGGGCAAATTTCTGGATTGAGCATCCCGGTTACAGCGACCACTTTGGCGAGCAGGAAATCGTCGTAAAAATCTGCAAGTTCTGGGCGGCACCGGGCAAGAACAGGCTCCACCGTCTGAACATGCTCCTGAGCGCATTCCAGGACGAAATCCGCATCAACAACCTGATTCGCGCCACCAACATCGAAGGCGTGGTACAAAGCTTTGGCGGAGGCCTCGCCGGCAGGCACCCCTACCTCAAGATGGAATTCATCAAGGGCTGCTCCCTGGACAAGATGTTCAAGACAAAGCTCACCGACGACGAGATCCTCCACCGCATCGCCCAGATAGCCTACCTGGCCAACACCATCAGCCAACTGCACTACTACCAGGTCATCCACAAAGACTTGAAGCCCAAGAACCTGCTCTTGTGCCAGAACCCCCTGCACAAGAACAACCACAAGATTCTCATCTGCGATTTCGGTTACGCCCAGGCGAAACTGCGAGAGACGGTAAACGAGTACGGCGGCCAGCTGACGCCCTGCTACAGCGCTCCCGAGCAGGCCATCATGGGCGAGAACCTTTCGTCATCGGTGGACTATTTCAGCTTCGGCATCATCGTCCACGAATACCTTACCGGCGAAAAACTGTTCCCTCGGGCCATGGACATCTTTACCGAAGACGGCTACCGTATTACGGACCGCTACCTGGAATACCTGAAGACAGGCCGAGAAAACAAGTTCCAGGACCCAAGATTCCCGGAGCTTTCGGAATGGATCGACCGGCTCACCATTTTTGACAGTTTTGAGCGGATGCAAAGCTGCCCGAACCTTTTCGAAATTGCGCACAAATTAAGGGAGAAGGTCAACGCCCTGGGTTATCGGGACGTGAATACCGACTTCTTGTGGAACCAGCTCAGGGAATACAACAGGTAGTGTCATGGGAGATATTTTGAACAGCGTCAAGGATTTTTTGAAAGGACTCAAGGTCCACCACTATATCGTTTTCGGACTGGTGATTGCCATCGGCATTTTCAACGCCGTCACCGCCCTTTCGCCGCAAATCAAGCAGAAACAGCGGGAATCCAACATCGAAAAAAACTTTGACCAGTGGTGGGAAACCGAAGGAGCCAAGCAGTTCGAATCCGTTGGCCTCAAGGCCGACGAGAAGACCCGTAACGAAGAGTTCGAGCAATTCCGTGAACGCTACCTGAAAGAGAACGGCGCCCTGGTGGTAGAAGACCGCATAGAACAGATGAAAAAGGAATTCCGGGAATGGTGGGAAATCAAGGGCGGCAAGGAAGAATTTATCAAGGAGCACAACTACTATCCTAAAGAAAATGACTTTGTCCGCGAACAGAACAAGTGGATCAAGGCTTACACCGACAAGCACCTGCGCTACCGTCTGGCCTTTGTGCCCGCCGAAGAAGAATACGACCGGCTTTTGACCAGCTGGATTCTTTTTCCGGGAGTGTTGAGTTTCTTGCTGTTCGCAGGATTCTTCTGCTTCGCCTACTACAGGCTTTCAGACCGGTGGGGCGTAGCGGTTGCGTCCGGCATTGCAGCAGGACTTGT
>Ga0310691_10002805_pt1 | contig 22157 bp, 17 predicted proteins | sample 176DNAGHGlowgp2_FD_203887 | JGI IMG/M metagenome (GOLD analysis project Ga0310691, IMG submission 203887) | Sheep rumen microbial communities from Palmerston North, Manawatu-Wanganui, New Zealand - 1766 DNA GHGlow gp2 (v2) (version 2) | ecosystem: Host-associated > Mammals > Digestive system >...
GCCTATCCATACTGAAAAGGTTGACTCTCCGACCTGGGTATAGTTGTCTGCTTTCCCTGAGGTGGTTGACTCTTTTCCTAAGAACGTAGACTTCGTACGGATATTGTTTACCCTTCATCTGTTTTTGGCCTAACTTCTTCACTACAGGTTACTTAGTGAACGTAAAAAATAGCTTGGTACGATTTTGAACACTTGATGTTGTCGGAGAAAGTAATATTTTGACTATTTTTCCCACTTTCTCTTGGAACTATGGCTTTTTTTTTGTACCTTTGCACGTAGAAAGCGTAAAACAAAGACGAAACAAATGAAAAGACTGATTTTTAGTATGTTTTTAGCATTGATGTCGGCTGGCATGTCGGCACAACAACAGTCGGGGCTCGACAAGAACGACATGGACACGAGCGTCAAGCCTGGCGACGATTTCTATGAGTATGCCTGTGGCGGCTGGATGAAGGCACACCCCCTGCCTGCCGCCTATTCGCGCTATGGCAGTTTCGACCGTCTGGCCGAGGATAACAACAAACGAATCAACAGCATCTTGCAAGAACTGCGCGAGAAGAGCTACCCCGCCGGAAGTGTGGAACAAAAGCTAAGCACCCTCTACCGTCTGGCCATGGACTCTGCCCGTCGCGAACAGGACGGCCTGGCTCCCTTGTCAGCCGACCTAAAGCGGCTGGAGAATGCCAAGACGAAGGACGACCTGTTTGCCGTGCAGCTGTCGTGGATGCCCTTCGGCGAGTCGGAGTTCTTCACGGCCAATATCGGTGCCGACGAGAAGAACGCCATGGAGAATATTCTGAGCATCGGCCAGAGCGGACTGACGCTGGGCCAGAAAGACTACTATCTGGAGACCGACGAGGCCACCACACGCATCCGCGAGGAATATAAGAAGCATATCGTGCGCATGTTCCAGCTCTTCGGCTTCAAGAAGGGTGCCGCCGAGCGCAAGATGAAAAACATAATGAAGGTAGAGACGGCGCTGGCCAAGGTGTCGAAGTCGCGTACCGAGCTGCGCAACCCGCAGGCCAACTACCACAAGATGACGCTGCAGGAATTTGAGAGCCGCTATCCGCACTTCCAGCTGGAGCGCCAGATGAACGCCAAGGGCATCCGCTCGCAGTACATCCAGCAGCTGGTAGTCGGCCAACCGGAGTTTATGGAAGCCGCCGACCGCCTGTTCAGCCAGATGCCGGCCGAGGAGTTTCGCGACATGATGGAGTGGGGCCTCATAGGCAGTGCCACAGGCTACCTGAACGATGCCGTCCGTGCTGCCAGCTTCGACTTCTACGGCAAGGCGTTTGCAGGCCGCAAGGAGGACCACCCCCTATGGCGCCGTGCCACCAACCAGATACAGGGCGTGATGGGCGAGGCCCTTGGAAAAATCTATGTCGAGAAGTATTTCCCAGCCTCCTCCAAGAAGCGCATGCTGACGCTGGTTGAGAACCTTCGCATCGCCCTGGGCGAGCGCATTGCCGCCCAGGACTGGATGGACGACTCGACAAAGGTAAATGCACTGCTAAAGCTCAACACGTTCTATGTGAAGATAGGCTATCCTGACCGCTGGACGGATATGACAGACCTGCATATTGATGCGAAAAAATCGTACTACGAGAATATCGTTGAGTGCCGCCGCTTTTGGACGGCCTGGCAGATAGCCCACACGGCTGGGAAACCCGTCGACAGAGACGACTGGTACATGACTCCGCAGACGGTGAACGCCTACTATAACCCTACCACGAACGAAATCTGCTTTCCCGCTGGTATCCTGCAAGTTCCATTCTTTAATCCCGATGCCGACGATGCCTTTAACTATGGGGCCATCGGCGTGGTCATAGGCCATGAGATGACCCACGGCTTTGACGACCAGGGACGCCAATATGACAAAGACGGAAACATGCACGACTGGTGGAAGCCCTCCGACGCAAAAATGTTTACAGAACGCACTGACCGCTATGCTGACTTTTTCTCAGCCATCAACGTGCTGCCCGACCTGAAGGCCAACGGACGGCTGACGCTGGGCGAGAATCTGGCCGACCACGGCGGACTGCAGGTGGCCTTCCAGGCATTTAAGAATGCCACCAAGCGCCAGCCGCTGCCCGTCGTCGACGGCCTCACCCCAGCGCAGCGCTTCTTCCTGGCCTATGCCGGCGTGTGGGCAGCCAATATTACCGAGGCCGAGATACGCAACCGCACTAAGAGCGACCCCCATGCGCTGGGCCGCTGGCGTGTCAACGGCGCACTGCCTCACATCGACATGTGGTATGAAGCCTTTGGCATAAAAGAAGGCGACAAAATGTTCGTTCCGAAGGCTGAACGGCTTGATTTATGGTAAAAAACAAGGCCCAAAAATAAAAAAATGCCGTCGTAAATATAAATTTACGGCGGTTTTTTTGTGGAAATTGAAAAAATTACCTAACTTTGCATCTGACTATTAACTCAAACACATGACGAACGACATAAACAACAGCGCTGAACGCACCCAGCGAACCATACGGCCGCAGCGGCAGATGTACCGCGAGGAGCCGGCACCGCAGGGCTTTCAGCAGCAACAGCAGTTGCAGCAGCAACAGCAGGCTACGGGCAAGGTCTGCCCGTTTTGCGGTACTGTAAACGACCCCGAAGCCATGTTCTGTGCCCAGTGTGGCCAGCCTATTAGCAAACTCTCGTGCCCCCATTGCGGTGCCGAGATAGAGCCCGACACCGATTTCTGCGAATCCTGCCATCACTACATACGCAAGGATGTCTGCTCCTATTGTGGGGCCACACTCACAGGCAAAGAAGCCTATTGCCCAGAGTGCGGCAGTCCGCGTGGCGGGCTGGTGTGCCCCACATGTCACTCGCTGAACGACTTCGCCTTCTGCAAGAAGTGCGGCACGGCACTCACCGAGGAGGCTCGCCAGCTGGTGAAGCAGTTGCAGCAGAACCCTGACTACCAGGAGCTGATGAAGGTGGTGCAGGAATATTCGCTGCTCGAAAACTCACTGCCCTACAACTCAGAGCGCGACATAGAGCGCGAACAGCGCAACATGAAACTCAGAGAGCGCGTACTGATGCTGCTGGCCAAGGACGAGGGAGTGGAGACGCCTGTCATCCCCAAAAAGGAGTCGAAGCGCATGACCAAGGAAGAACTTGACGAGAAGAAGACCGCTAAGATAAAGCTGCTGTCGGCCATACTCGACAAGCTGGCAGTGCCCGCAGGACCGTCAGCCGCAAAGGCGCGCAACTATGCCATGGCCAGCAAGCCCATGGGGGTGCGACTGGGATGGGTGTGCAACTGGAAACACGCCATGCACAGCAGCCCTTGCGGCTGTGCCAAGCCACAGATGGGCGGCAAGTGGGTCATACTGGGCAAGAACAGCACTGACGAGATAAAGGACGACAAGTAAGGCCTGGTGTCTGAGATATTAAGAACAGAGCGTAAACGAAGCATAAAGCATAAGCATTAAAATATGGAATCGACCTTAAGGAATTCTGATGCAGAAAATGGCAAGACCATGAGGGTGATACCTCCCGCCAAAGACGTGCCAGGCACCGACGTTACCGTGAGGCCTGGCAGTGCACCCAGCCAAGAGTCGTCGGGTGGCGACGTGGATTTTGTCCTCAAGGGCAGGGTGTACCATAGTATCAAGTGTCTGAGCGACAATTCCGGTGAGGCACAGGTGTTCCTGGTCACAGGCGACGAGGGCGAGATGGTGCTGAAGATATACTATCCGAACTTCACCATCAAGAAGACGCTGATGCGCATCATCCAGAATCTCGGCATGGAGTTCATCGTCAATATCATCGACTATGGAAAGACCTATGTCGACGGCAAGAGCCGCGACTACGAGCTGATGGAGTATCTGCGTGGAGGCACGCTGGCCGAATTCGACCTTGACGGCGACTTCAACCTCTTTCGACGCATAGCACTGCAGGCTGCCGCCGCACTGGCCTACTGCCACAACATCAATATCATACACAAAGACATCAAACCCAGCAACTTCTTCTTCCGTGAAAAGAATCATCGCGAAGTAGTGCTGGGCGACTTCGGCATATCGACCATGATGGAGGGCGACGAGCGGTTGCACCGTACCACACAGGCCCGTACGCCTGTGTACGCGGCCCCAGAAATGTACAACGACGTCATCGACGGCGAGGTGGAGATAACACCGGCCGTTGACTTCTATTCGCTGGGCATCACGCTGATGACACTCTGGCTGGGCGAGAACCCCCTGAGCCAGAACGAGCGTGTCATGATGCGCAAGAAGAACGAAGGCCGACTGCCACGCGTCAACGAGCTGCCAGAACGCGTAAAAATGATAGTTCAGGGCCTGACGGCCGTCAACGCGCAGAGCCGCTGGGGATATAGCGAGGTGGAGCGGTGGTTCAAGGGCGAGGATGTCAAAGTAGACATATCGTCACCCATACTGAAATATCGCAGCTTTGTCGTCGACCCAGAACGCAATATCGTGGCCGACAACGTACACGAGCTCATCCCCCTGCTGCTCGACAACGAGCGCATGGCCACTAACTATCTCTATGGCGGGCGCATCGCAGGCTGGCTGGAGCAGTGCGGCAACGTCAAGCTCAGCGCTGCCGTCAAGGACATCGTCGTCAACCGATACCCCGCTGACCAGCATGCCGGACTCATGGCAGCCATCTACGTCATGGAGCCCACCTATCCCTACAAGGATGTGCGCGGCAATCTCTGCGACGATATCCATAGCCTGACCATATCACTGCTAAGCTATCAGGAGGAATATGCCATCGCGCTGACAAATCCCAACGACAGCATGTTCCTCTATTTAGAGTCGCACAGCAAGGCCGATGTCAGTCGACTGCGCAGCTATTTCTCGGCCGACGGCCAAAAGGACAGCCGTATCGCCATACTGAAGACCGCCTTCGAGATAGACCCTGACATACCGTTCCTGTCAAAACACCCCTCATCGACACTTCCGGAAATAGTACATGCCTTCGGCTACGAAGACTGTACCGACGACGAGTGGCTGAGTCTGTGCGACGGACGGCTGCTGTCGTGGATGTACTGCCATGAGGACCACATGGCGTGCGAAGCCCTGCGCATCATGACCCACGGCTACAAGCCTACACGCTCGCTGGGCTTCAAGGTGCTATACAACATCGACCGCGATGCCGCCTATGACTTGCGCGATGCCGACACACCACTGAAGGTGGGCGAGATATTACGCGAGCAACTCAAGCAGTGGCAGGACCTGGACGACACTTCGTATGCGGAGTGTGTCGCCGACTATGCTGACCAGAACGGACGATTCTTCTATTTCGCACAGCTACACGGGTGGTTTGAACAAATCAGTCAGGCACGTGCCTGCTTCGACTTGAAAAGCGCAGAGAATCAGGAGCGAGTAGGTGCCTACGACATACGCACGGCCGCCTACAGATTCTGCTGCATACTTGGTGTCAAACCGGTCTACAGGCTGGAAGACGGTACGGAGCTCACCGATGGAGCCAACTTCGACAAAATGGCTCTGCGCCCGCAGCTGCTGGCAGCCATGAAGCGCGGCAGCCTAAGCCAGTGGATGTCGGTGTTCTTCCATGAGAATCCTGACGAGGACTTCAGCGAGACTTACAGCTATGAGCGTAAACTTGAAGAGTGGATTATCAACCTTGGCGAGGTAGACCAGAACCAATACTACTTCAAGCGCTATGGCAACGCCAAGGAGGAGACCGCCAATAAATATAAAGAGGTACGCACGGGATACCGACGTGCAAAAGTCAAGGAGCGCGTATGGCGATACACCTTCTATGGCCTCTGCGGCCTCTGGGTGGTGCTGTTGCTGGTGTTTGGCGTCACGGGACGCGACTACCTGCTGTCTCACCCCTGGGTCACCATCTGCCTGCCTGTGGGCGGCATGACGGCACTTATCGTCGGACTAAGGGCGTTCTTCAGGGGCTATGGCTTTGTCATGTCCTGCCTGTGGGGAGTGCTCGGATTCATGTCGTCGTGGCTGCCCGTCTATTTCCTCCGGTTCGTCAACGCATCCTATCCCAGTCTGTTCGTCGCAGGCATCATCGTGCTGACTGCCATCTATATCTGTGTATGTTATTTTACCGATTTCCGAGGCGACTCCAAAAGTGACAACCAGCTCATTAGCGAGGTGATGGAAGACGACATCAAGTCGACCCTGCTGGAGCCCCTATACTATACCTTCAAGCAGAAGACCTTCCGTTTCAAGGGCTCTAAGTTTGGCATGCTGGACGATGTCACCAACCAAGTGCGCTCCATCAGTGGCGAATCGGTGCTCCACTACATACTGTGGAGCGTACTGATGGCCCTGCTGCTGATGGAGATGACCATGTTCCACCCAAAACTCCTCAACTTCAGAAATCCTGACCTGGAGCACATGCGTATGAGTCCGACAACGGTTGTTAAACAAATTCAAAAGGACGTCGAATAATTATGAACTGCGAACACTGCCATAAAGAAAACCGCTCGACAGCGAAGTTCTGTAAGTGGTGTGGGAAACCACTTGTCGTACAGAACATCTTAGACCGCATGGTGGGTCTCGCTGATGTCAAGAAACAGCTGAAGACGGTCGTGGACACCTATACCTACCTGCACTCGCGCAAAGACATCATGAAGGTGAGACTGAGCGTGAACGCCATCATCATCGGCGAGACGGGTACGGGCAAGACGGCATTGGCCGAGATAATACGCGACTATTTCTATCAGCACAAGATAATCGACAAGCCTAAGCTGACCATGGTCGATGCCGTCGACTATCAGCGCTTTGTCGACAAGTGGGACGACAACATCAAGAATGCACGAGGGGGAATACTTTTCTTCGACAATGTCCAAAAGTTGTTGCCCGACCGCTATAGCAATCAGGTGAACCCTCTCGACAAGCTGTTTGTGGAAATGGACAAGTGGGACGAGAACCCCATTGTTATCATATCCGGACTGCCTAAGGGACTTGACGACTTCCTGGCCAACAACCCTGCTGCACAGAACCGCTTCAAGTACACCTTCCGACTGCCCACACCTGGCTATCAGGAGTTGTGCGACATCTGCAAGCTGGAGTTGCGCACAAAGTATGGCATTTCAGCATACACCCCAGAGGCTGAACACAAGCTACAGCGATTCTTCCAGTATCAGGTTAAGATAAAGGACGACACCTTTGGCTACGGCCATGTGGCCGTCAAGACCGCAGAGGACATCTTCACGTCGTTCATCAGCCGTGGAGCAGAAGCACAGGCCATAGAGGAACAGGACATACGCGGATATGTGCCTGAGGAGCGCACCCTGGAGGACATACTCAGCGACCTTGACCAGTATATTGGCATGGACGAAGTCAAGAAAGCCGTACGCGAGATAGCCTTCACCGTACATAACAGCGTGCAGCGTGCACAGCGCGGCCTGGGAGAACAGCAGAAGGCTGGCATACATATCGTGCTGACTGGTAACCCAGGCACGGGAAAGACCACTATCGCACGAAAACTGGGCGAGATACTGGAGTCCATAGGCTACTTAGACAGCGGACATGTGGTGGAGGTCGACCGTTCTAAGATGGTCAGCCCCTACCAAGGCGAGACACCCAAGGTGGTCGACCGCCTCTGCGACAAAGCCATGGGCGGCATACTCTTTGTCGACGAAGCCTATACACTGGCACCTCTCAGCCAGAGCGGCGAGCGCGACAATCAGGGTGCACAGGCCCTGGAACAGCTCATGAAGCGCATGGAGGATGACCGTGGCAAGTTCGTGGTCATTGCTGCCGGCTATCGTACGGAGATGGACAACCTGTTCCGCATCAATGTCGGATTCCGCAGTCGCTTCAGCTATTTCCTCAACATTGAAGACTATACGCCAAGTCAGTTGTTTGAGATTATGGGCCTCTTCGCAAAACAGAAGAAGTACGAGTTTACACCTGATGCCCAAGAACTGACACTTAAAATGATTACCGAGCTGTACAACTCGCGTGATAAGGACTTTGCCAACGGACGTACCATGCGCCAGCTCTTCGACAAGATATGCGCTAAGCAGGCAGAACGACTGCAAAAGGGTGATATCTCCTTGCTCTCCAACGAAGAGTTGATGACTATCAAGGTTGAAGACATACCCTATGAGGCTCCCAAACAGGTCAACTATACCGACTGCCTGGCCAAACTCGACGGTATGGTGGGCCTGGATTCCGTCAAGAAGGAGATATCCAACCTGGCAGCCTTCCTCAACCTCCAAATACGTCGTGGAGAGACAAATACCTTCCAAGGCAAGCACTACGTCTTTACGGGTAATCCTGGAACGGGAAAGACAACGGTGGCCAGAATCATGGCTGACGTGTTCCGTACACTTGGAATCCTCTCGCGCGGACAACTGGTGGAGGCAGACCGTAGCAAGCTGGTGGCCGGATTCGCTGGACAGACAGCCATCAAGACCAACCAGCTCATCGACTCTGCCATGGGTGGCGTGCTGTTCATTGACGAGGCATACACCCTGAAGTCTGGAGACAACGACACCTTCGGCGCAGAAGCCATTGACACACTGCTGAAACGCTTAGAGGACGACCGTGGCAAGTTTATATGCATCGTGGCCGGATATACCGACAACATGCACGACTTCATCGACACCAACCCAGGACTGAAAAGCCGTTTTACGCAGACCATTCATTTCGAAGACTACACGCCTGACGAGCTCACTCAGATATTCATCAATCTGGCAAAGGGCAAGAACTTCACCGTCGATGCTGACTGTGAGGGAGCTATCCATCGTCAGTTTGAACAGCTCTACCTGCGACGCGACAAGAATTTCGGCAATGCACGCGAGGCACGCCGCATCTTCGATGCAGCCATCGAGCGCCAAAGCCAGCGGCTCATGGAGCAGATGAGCAAGGGCGACATTCAGGATACCGACATGTATCGTATCACGGCTGCCGACCTGCCAATGGCACAGAGCGAGAAGGCCCGTCCGCTGGACGAGGTACTCAACGAACTCGACGAGTTTATCGGCATGCGCTCAGTGAAGAACATGATTCGCCGTCTGGCCGTTCAGAGCATGTTTATGAAGCAGCGTGCTGCCATGGGGGCCGGCAAGGTGCAGCAGATGTCCATGAACTTCATCCTGACGGGAAATCCTGGCACAGGAAAGACCTCCATAGCACGCAAGATGGGCGAGATACTCCAGTCTATGGAGATACTACCCACCAGTCATGTCATAGAGGCCAGCCGTGCCACGCTGGTAGGCAAGTATATGGGCGAGACACCAAAGATAGTGAACAACATGTGCGACAAAGCAATGGGCGGCATCCTGTTCATCGACGAAGCATACACACTATCGTCTGGCGATGACCAATATGGCAAGGAAGCCATCGACACGCTGATGAAACGCATGGAGGACGACCGTGGCAAGTTCGTGGTCATTGCTGCCGGATATAAGGATGAGATGGAGGACTTCCTGGCCGTCAATCCTGGTCTGGCCAGTCGTTTCACGCACAAGATGCACATTGAAGACTACAACGAAGACGAGCTGTTGGCCATCTTCAAGAAGATGGCTGCCAAGGACAACTATACATTGTCGCCCGCTGCTGAATTCAAACTCATGGACCTCATCTGCCGCAAGGTGGTCACCAAGTCGCAGTCATTTGGCAATGCACGTGAGATGCGCAACCTGCTCGATGCTACCATCCAGCAGCTATCCATGCGTGTCAGTGCCATGCCTCAGAACGAAGTCACCCAAGAGACTTATCAGTTAATTGTTGAAGAAGACATAAAAGAATAGCTATGATAATCTGCCCGAAGTGTAAAGAAGAGATAGACGACGATTCCTATTTTTGTGACCAGTGTGGCCAGGCTTTAGTCTATTGTAGCAGCTGCGGACGTGTGGGCATGGGTCGCCGTTGCACACACTGCGGTGGCCTCATGGTCAGCCTCGACGAGCTGAGGCAGTCGCAGCAAAAACATGCTGGTGCGTCTAATTTCAGTACCGTCAACACCATGAGCACCATGGGTACAACGTCCACGGGTGGCTTCAGCCCAGACTCGCCACAGCACCTGCCAGGCGTACCCACACTGACCCTTTACAACCCGTCACTCGACATCCGCATCGTCGGCATCAATGGAGCGGTCATCGGTCGTCGGCAAGGGCCTTACCAGCAGATGCTGGAGAAGCACATGTATATTTCTGGCATGCATGCCCAACTGATATACAATCACGACACCGGCTGGTGCATCATTGACAAGCACTCATCTAACGGCACCAAGCTCAACCAGCGCGACCTGTTGCCCGATGTGCCTATGACCATCAAGAGTGGCGACATCGTCACCCTGGCAAACGTCAATCTACAAGTGAGTATAGTTTAAACATCAGTATAACACACCTGCCGTCATATCGTTGACGGTATCAGTATTTCAAGGATAAAATATATTAAGGAAAATCATGAGCAGAATCGTATTAACGGCTGCAAGCCGTGTGGGATGCGTCAGAAGTAACAATGAGGATATGGTATTGGCATACGACAAACTTCTGCGCAGCGATGCATATGCCACAGAATTTATGACAGAAAACACAGACCGCTTTGCCATAGCGGTAGCCGATGGCATGGGCGGTCACAATGCCGGCGAGGTGGCCAGCAGTGATACCCTCAGCAACCTACAATATTTCATCAATGACCTTCCTGGCGGACTTGCCATCGGTGAATTCGACGAGATGCTGATGATGTGGCTACAGTCCATCAACCAGATTATTGCCTCCAAAGGACATGTCAACCCCTCAATGGCCGAAATGGGTACCACGTTGGTGGGGTTTATCTATTATAATCATAAGTATTTCTGGCTTAACTGCGGCGACAGCCGCCTCTATCGTCTGCGCAACGGCCAGTTGCGCCAACTATCTACAGACCACTCGCTGAACAATGTCAACGGCGAAAAAAAACACTCCAACATCATCACTAACTGCATTGGTGCTGGTTGCAAAAACTCCTACATGGACCTCTTCGAGTTTACCGCCGACGTTCTGACAGGCGACACCTACCTGCTTTGTTCAGATGGATTGAACGATATGGTCAGCGACAAAGACTTAGAGCAACTCTTGAACGACGGCGCATCGGCTAACCGTCTGTGCGAGGCTGCTATCCAAGCCGGTGGCTACGACAACGTGTCGGCCTGTGTCTTTACATTAGAGTAGATTTTACGTTAACGAACAACGACTCATGCCCTTACGCCTACCAGACCGGCTACCTGCCATCGAACTATTGAAGAAAGAGAACATCTTCGTGATGGACGACTCTCGTGCCCACATACAAGACATACGTCCGCTGAAGATAGTGATTCTCAACCTCATGCCCCTGAAGATTACCACAGAGACGGACCTAATCCGCCTGCTGTCGAACACCCCACTTCAGATTGAAATCAGCTTTATGAAGCTCAAGAGTCATACGCCGCGCAACACCCCCGTTGAGCACATGATGATGTTCTACCGCGACTTCGAGGCCATGCGTAACGAGCGCTATGACGGCATGATAATTACGGGTGCCCCCGTCGAGTCCTACGACTACGAGGATGTCACCTATTGGCCGGAAATGAAGGAAATCTTTGCATGGGCTCGTACACACGTGACGAGTACCTTATACATATGTTGGGCAGCCCAGGCTGGTCTCTACTTCCACTATGGCATTCCCAAGTATCCGCTGGCCAAGAAGATGTTCGGCATCTTCCCCCAGCGTCCCTTAGTGCCCCAGTTGCCCATCTTCCGAGGGTTCGACGATGTGTTCCAGATGCCTCACAGCCGACATTCCGAGCTTCATCGCGACGACATCCTGTCCTGTCCCCAACTGACGCTCATTGCCGACTCTGCCGACTGCGGTGTCAGCATGGTGATGGCACGTGGCGGCCGTGAGTTCTATATTACGGGGCACTTGGAGTATGCGCCCAACACCCTCGACACGGAGTACCGTCGCGACAAGGGTATCCGCGACGATGTCGAACTGCCGCTCCACTATTACCGTAACGACAATCCAGACAATCCGCCCGTGGTGACTTGGCGTGCTCATGCCAATCTCCTCTATTCTAACTGGATAAACTACTACGTCTATCAGGAGACTCCGTTTGACATCAATCTTATCCGATGACCCCACTTGAACTGCTGGCACCAGCAAAGAACCTGGAGTGTGGACGAGCAGCTATCGACCACGGAGCCGATGCTGTATATATTGGCCCATCGCGTTTTGGTGCCCGTTCCGCTGTCGGCAACAGCCTTGACGACATTTGTAAGTTGTGCAGCTATGCCCATCCCTATGGTGTCAAGGTCTATGCGACGGTCAACACTATGTTCTATGACCACGAACTCGACGATGCCAGGCAACTCATCGGCCAGCTGTACGAGGGTGGGGTAGACGCAATCCTCATTCAGGACATGCGCCTGCTTGACAAACCACTGCCGCCTATCGCCCTCCATGCCTCCACACAGACCGACAACCGCACGCCTCAGCGCGTCGGCGAGCTCTTGAAGGCTGGTTTCAGCCGTACTGTGTTAGCCCGCGAACTGTCTGTCGATGAGATAGCTGCCGTACACGCTGCCGTACCAGATATGGCTCTCGAGGTCTTTGTCCATGGAGCCTTGTGCGTCAGTTATAGCGGATTGTGCTACGCCTCAGAATATTGTTTTGGACGTTCGGCCAACCGTGGGACTTGCGCCCAGTTCTGCCGCATGAAATTCGACCTTGTCGATGCCGACGGTCAGGATATCGTCCATCAGCGTTATCTGTTGTCGCTCAAGGACCTCAACCTAAGCGACCACTTAGAGGAACTCGCACGGGCTGGAGCAACTTCTTTCAAGATAGAGGGCCGTCTGAAAGATGCTACTTATGTCAAGAACGTGACGGCTGCCTATAGCCAGCGGCTTGATGCCGTCGTCCACCGTCATCCAAACCTTTACTGCCGTGCGTCCCTAGGACACTCCACCTACACGTTCATGCCCAATGTGCAAAAGAGTTTTAACCGTGGCTTTACTACCTACTTCCTGCATGGCCGTCAGCCGCACATTTTCTCGCCAGACACGCCCAAGGCTTTAGGCGAGGCCGTCGGCCGAGTCAAGGAGCTGCGCCGTGACTCCTTCAACGTGGCCGGCACCGCCTCTTTTACCAATGGCGACGGATTGTGCTTTCTCAATGATGCCCGTGAACTGGAAGGCTTTCGAGTCAATCGTGCTGAGGGCAACAGGCTCTATCCTTATCCCATGCCCCAGCATCTGAAAGTCGGCACCTTGCTCTATCGCAACAACGACCAGCAATTTGAGCGTCTCTTAAGCCGTCCGAGTGCCGAGCGTAAAATTCCCCTCGACATGCTGTTTTCAGTTACTGACGACGGATTCTCGCTTGCTGCACATGGCCAGACGGTCAGCATTGTCTGCGACCACCAAATGGCCGACCATCCCCAGCGTGAGAACATCGAGCGACAATTAGGGCGGATGGGTGGCACGCCTTATGAATTGTCGTCGCTGACCCTGCCTGCCGACTTCCCCTATTTTGTGCCTAGCAGTCGGCTGTCCGACCTGCGTCGCCAGCTGGTCGCTGCTCTTTCCGCTCCCACCCGCCAACTGGCGTCATCATTGGCAACGCCCTGCCGTGTCGTCGCCGAGAATCACTCGTCGGCATCAGGCCATGTGCCTGCTGTACTCATGCAGTGCCGCCACTGCCTGCGCTATTCGCTGGGCTATTGTGTGCGTCACGGCGGCCAGTCGCCCACATGGCGCGAGCCCCTTAGCCTGCGCCTTTCCGATGGGCGTATGTTCCCTTTGGAGTTTGATTGCCGCCATTGTCAAATGAATGTCCTTGCCCCATGATGAACGTCTGCTCCCGTCTTTGGCTTGCTGCCACAGGTCTTCTGCTTCTCGTGCTCACCTCCTGCTATAACCATGGCCAGCAGACCCCTGACGCATGGGACCTTACCGAGCAGCAACTTGACTCCATCTCTTTCTCCACTACCCACCACTATACGCAGAATTACAACTTCCTCGTCACCACCGCCAGTTTGCCGTTGTCTGACGACCTGGCCGACCGTGCCTTCGACACGCTGTACGTTGTCCGTGGCGAGCGCATCGTGGTGGCTGACATCGAGTATGTGCCTACTGACACCATCGACTCCGTGTGGGTGAAGGTAGCCCGCGACCAGATAACGCAGGGATGGATTCGTGAGAGCGAACTGCTGACAGGTGTTAGTCCTGACGACCCCATCTCGCAGTTCATCGACTTTTTCTCCGATGCCCATCTGCTGCTGTTCCTTGCCCTCTGTGTGGTTGTCGGTGGCGGCTATGGCGTGCGTCACCTGTTGCGCCGTCGTGCCTACCTTGTCCATTTCAACGACATCGACAGTTTCTATCCCACCTTGTTGTGCATTCTCGTGGCCGCCTCAGCCACTATCTATGCCTCCATCCAGATGTTTGGTGCCGAATCGTGGCGTCACTTCTACTATCATCCCTCGCTCAACCCCTTCTCGCTGCCGTTCCATCTCGGACTCTTCGTGGCTTTCGTGTGGACTTCCATTATTGTAGCCGGAGCTGCCGTCGATGATACTATCCGACGTCTGCCCACCAGCGATGCCGTACTCTATCTTGGAGGGCTCTTGGCCGTGTGTGCTGTTGACTATGTGGTGTTCAGTATTCTGACGCTCTACTATTTAGGCTACGTGTTGCTTGTGGCTTATGTAGTGTTTGCCCTGTGGCGTTATTTCCGCTATGCCCACTATCGCTACCGCTGTGGCCATTGCGGTCAGCCGCTGCGCCAGAAGGGGCGTTGCCCTCATTGTGGCATGCTAAATTCATAGTCGTAAAAATCCCCATAAATAAGGATTGCACGTTTGACTTTTTCTTCATACCTTTGCACCCGTAATGGAAAAGCAAAAGTTTATATCATTTCTGGGGGCACTTCTACTGGTGCCCTGTGTGTCGTTTGCCATTGAGGTGAGCGACACATCGCGTGTAGTCGACCTCGACGAGGTCATCATTGTGTCACAACCCAAGGAAGGCTTCCTTCTGCGTCAGCAACCAATGAGTAGCAGTGCCTTCGGCGAACAGGACATGCAACGACTCGATATCCGCTCGTTGAGCCAGCTGTCAAAGTATGTGCCCTCGTTCACCATGCCAGAGTATGGCTCACGCCTTACCTCCTCATTATATATAAGAGGTATAGGAGCCCGTGTCAACAATACGGCCGTTGGAATCTACTACGACAATATTCCCCTGATGTCGAAGTCGGCCTTCAACACCCATTTCTACATGCTCGACCGCATTGACGTGCTACGCGGACCTCAGGGTACCCTCTACGGTGCCAACACTGAGGGAGGCATTGTGCGTATCTACTCGAAGAATCCCATGAACTATCAGGGTACCGACATAAACCTCGGCATCGGCACGGCCTTCTATCGCAAGGCCGAGATAGCCCACTACCACCGGCCCTCCGACCAGCTGGCTTTCATGGTGGCCGGCTTCTACAATGGCCAGAACGGTTTCTTCTGGAACTCAAATCTGCGCACCCGCAACGACTGCATCAACGAGGCCGGTGCCAAGCTCCGACTGATGTGGAAGCCCAAGAGCCGTCTGACTTTCGACCTCACCAGCGACTATCAGTACACCAACCAGACGGGCTTCCCCTACGGTCTGTACGACGAGGACGAGCGCTGTACTGCCGACCCCTCGACCACCATCACCAATGGCTATCGCCGCCAAATGGTCAACACCGGTCTGACCGTTTCCTATGCCTTCGACCGCCTGCTGCTCACGTCTACCACCAGTCACCAGTATCTCTGGGACCGCATGGACATGGACCAGGACTATGTGGCTGCTGACTTCATGCGTCTCATGCAGCAGCAGAAGATGAACGCGCTGACCCAGGAGCTGACCCTTCGCTCACAGTCGACCAGCCGCTGGCAGCACACGTCGGGCTTGTTCTTCAGCTACGAGTGGCTCCACACGCAGGCTCCCGTCAACTTCGGCGATGCCATGGGGCCGTTCATCATGACGCAGTGGGGCATGCCTGCCGCCTCGCATAGCTTCATGACCTTCCAGAACTATCATGTCCCCGGCGACTTCCACACGCCACAGTCTAATCTTGGTCTCTACCACGAGTCCAACCTCCATCTTACCGACCGCCTGAAGCTGACCCTCGGACTGCGCTACGACTACAGTCACGTCAAGATAGACTACAACACGCAGGCCCGCTTCAACCTCGACATCCACATGCAGCGGGGCCCGCAGGTCATCAAGTCCAACCACGCCTTCCTCTCCGAGTTCGCCTCCACGCAGAGCGACTCCTACCACCAACTGCTTCCTAAGTTCGGTATCACCTACGATGTCAATGACCGTGGCGACAACATCTATGCCGTGGTCAGCAAGGGCTTCCGTGCCGGCGGCTACAACCTTCAGATGTTCTCCGACATCTTCCAGACCGAAGCCCGTGGCCTGGGCCATGCCCTACAGTCGATGATGCAGTCTGACTTCACGGCTACCCACACCCCTGAGCAGGTGGATGCCGTCAACAACACCATCAGCTACAAGCCCGAGGTGTCGTGGAACTTCGAGGGCGGTACCCACCTGCGCCTGTTCGAAGACAAGGTGAAGGCCGACATTGCCGTGTTCTACTCACTCGTTCGCGACCAGCAGCTGTCTGTCATGGCCGGCAACTACGGCTTCGGACGTGCTATGGTCAATGCCGGCAAGAGCTACAGCTGCGGCCTTGAGCTGACGCTTCGCGGCAGTGCCTTCGACAACCGGCTGGCCTGGGGAGCTACCTACGGCTTCACCAATGCCAAGTTCAAGGAGTACACCGACAGCATCCTTGTCGTCGACGACAATCTCAAGTCGTCCTATCAGGCCGTCAGCTATAAGGACAACTACGTGCCCTTCATCCCCCTCCACCAGTTCAGCGTCTATGGCGACTACGCTTTCCCGCTGCGCCACGAGCTGTTCCGCACGCTCACCTTCGGTGTCAACGTAGCCGGCCAGGGCAAGACATACTGGGAGGCCGACAATGCCCAGGTGCAGAAGTTTTACGCCACGCTGGGAGCCCACCTCGCCCTTGACATGGGTGCCGTTGTGGTCGACCTCTGGGCACGCAACTTGACCAACACGCGCTACAATACCTTCATGGTCAACAGCCGTCTGACCGACCAGTATTTTGCTCAAAGGGGCAATCCTGTACAGGCTGGCATTGACCTGCGATTTCATTTTTAGTTCTATTAATCGCTCTAAAAGTATCCTTTTTAGTTAAAGACGTTAAAATTAACGGAAATCGTTAACCTTTCGGCTTCTTCATAACTGTTTTCTTGCTATCTTTGCACTCAAGAAGTAAGCAACAGTTATGAAGAAGTCAACTATATGGACCATAGCGGTCGTCATGGGATTCTCGTTTCTGGCCCTCCTTTTTCTCCAGTTTTCCTACGTCGACGAGATGGTGAAGATGAAGAAGGAGCAGTTCGACGAGAGTGTCAACCGCTCCCTCTACCAAGCCTCGCGCAATCTGGAGATGAACGAGACCCTGCGCTATCTGGAGAAAGACATCAACCAGACCGAGCGTCATGCCTTTCAGCAGGACACCGTCACCGTCGACGGCCTCGGCGGCACCATCAAGCACTCCCACCAGTTTGCCGTGGCTGCTGACGATGGCACCGTCTATTCGTCATTCCAGGTTAAGGCTTTTCAGATGAAGCCCTCCAGCATACCAAAGGCAACGTTCCTCAATAAAGACAAGAGTTCGCTGGCCGATGCCGCAAAGTCGATGCAGGAGATAGTGCGCAACCGCTACATCTACCAGCGTGCCCTGTTGGACGAGGTGGTTTACAACATCCTCTACACGGCCAGCGACAAGCCTCTACAGGAACGCATCAACTTCCGCATGCTCGACCAGGACATCCGTGCCGAACTGATGAATAACGGTGTCAACATACCCTACCACTTCACCGTCAGCACCTCTGACGGCCGCGAGGTCTACCGTTGTCCTGACTATAGCGACGAAGGCCGCCAGTACACCTATACCCAGGTTCTCTTTCGCAACGACCCGCAGTCGAAGATGGGTGTTGTCCGTATGCACTTCCCTGAAATGAGCAGCTACATCTTCTCGTCCGTGCGGTTCATGATTCCCAGCATCATCTTCACCATCGTGCTGCTAATTACCTTTCTGTTCACCATCGTCGTCATCTTCCGCCAGAAGCGCTACTCCGAAATCAAGAACGACTTCATCAACAACATGACCCACGAGCTGAAGACCCCCATCGCCTCCATCTCGCTAGCCGCCCAGATGCTCAACGACGACTCTGTCAATAAGTCCGAGCATATGCTCACCCATCTGGCCACCGTCATCGGCGACGAGTCCAAACGCCTGCGCTTCCTTGTAGAGAAAGTACTCCAGATGTCAATGTTCGACAAAAAGAGTGTCGTGTTCAAGAAGAAAGAGCTTGACCTCAACGAAATGGTCGAACAGCTGGCCCAGACCTTTACGCTGCGCGTTGAGCACACCGGCGGCAAAATATATGTCGAGACCGGTGCTGTTGATTCAGCCATCTATGTCGACGAGGTCCACTTCCAGAACGCCATTACCAACCTCATGGACAATGCCGTCAAATATCGTAAGCCCGATGAGCCCCTCGACATCTATATCCGCACATGGAACGACGGCGACCACCTGCACTTGTCCATCCGCGACACTGGTCAGGGTATCAAGAAAGAGAACCTCAGGAAAATATTCGACAAGTTCTACCGCGTACACACCGGCAACAAGCACGATGTCAAGGGGTTCGGACTCGGACTGGCATATGTCAAGAAGGTCGTCGACCTGCACCAGGGCGATATCCGTGCCGAGAGCGAGCTGGGCAAAGGCACTAAGTTCACCATCACGCTGCCACTGATGAAGAGTTAAACATTAAACATTAAAGTATACACTAATCATTAACATTAAACAATAAACATTATGGACGAAAAACTGAAAATTCTGCTTTGTGAAGACGATGAAAACCTCGGTATGCTACTTCGTGAGTATCTGGCAGCCAAAGGCTACTATGCCGAGCTCTGCGCCGACGGCGAGGCCGGCTACAAAGCTTTTCTTAAGACCAAGTTCGACATCTGCGTGCTCGACGTGATGATGCCCAAGAAGGACGGCTTCACGCTGGCTCAGGAAATCCGTTCGGCCAATGCCGACATACCCATCATCTTCCTCACCGCCAAGACCCTCAAGGAGGACATCCTCGAAGGCTTCAAGCTCGGTGCCGACGACTACATCACTAAACCCTTCTCCATGGAGGAGCTCGTATTCCGTATTGAGGCCATCCTGCGCCGTGTCCGTGGCAAGAAAAACAAGGAGAGCTCCGTCTATCACATCGGACGCTTCACCTTCGACACCCAGAAGCAGTTGCTTACCATTGGCGACCGTCAGACCAAGCTCACTACCAAGGAGAACGAGCTGCTGGCCCTGCTCTGCTCGCACGTCAACGAAATCCTGCAGCGTGACTTCGCCCTGAAGACCATCTGGATTGATGACAACTACTTCAACGCCCGCTCCATGGATGTCTACATCACTAAACTGCGCAAGCACCTCAAGGACGACCCGCAGATAGAAATCATTAATATCCACGGCAAGGGCTACAAGCTCATCACGCCCGACGAGGAGTAGGTGGAGAATAAAGAATTAATAGTTAATAAAAACATCAAACCACAATGAAAAAGTACGTAATAAACATTCTGTGTGTGCTCATATTGCTACTGTTGCTGGCCGACTTCGTCGTAGACATGTTCTTCAGCAGCAGCCATGGCGTCACCATCGTCAATCTGGACGACTTCTCCCTCGGTGCCCTGCTCATTCTGCTGCTGCTGTTTGCCGTGGCACTGGGAGCTGCCGTCATGGCCGTCGTCTACTTTATCAGGTTCATCCTCAACGTCAACCGCAATCAGGTGTTTACCGAGAAGAATGTCAGCCTGCTCCGTAAGTATGGTGTCTGCGGCCTGCTGGTAGGCGTGGCCTTTGCCATCATCACCACCACCATCATCGAGGGCACCTCGTTCTTCGACGCCCTCTTAGAGTGCATCGACGCCCTTGGAGAAGGATTATTTGCGCTGCTCATGGCTGAGGTGTTCGATATCGGTCTGAGGCTACAGGGCAAAAAAAGCACCATCGAGTAATCATCGATATTCGACGCGCTCATATAGCGTCCACTCGCAAGTACTCACACCGGTTCTTTCCCGGTGTGAGTACTTTAACCAATTAGGCCCCGTACTGAAAGAAAAGTATATAGAAATTCTGTATTGTGAAAAAACTGTTTGACCCAAAACTAACGTAATAATATTAACGGTCGGGCAACCGACTTTTTAAAGTGGATTCATATGATAGAAATACGAGAAGCCCAAAAGAACCAGGCGCAAGAAATAGCAAGCCTGATAATGATGGCAATGACGGATGAATGCTGTCAGTACTTCTGTGGCGATGGCTATGGACTGGAGGACTTCCGTAGGATGATAACGATGCTTGTTGAGCGAGAGGATTCTCAGTATAGCTACAAGAATACTTTGCTTGCTCTCGATGGGGGCAAAGTAGTGGGCGTTTCTGTAAGCTACGACGGAGGTAGGCTACATCAACTACGCAAAGTATTCGTGGAAGCTGCAAAAAAGTATGTTGGCAAGGATCATTCTGGAATAGATGACGAGACGCAGGCAGGAGAACTCTATCTCGATTCTCTGGCCGTCCAACCAGAATATCGCCGTCAGGGTATTGCGAAACGATTAATAATGGCCACAAAAGAACGAGCAGAAAAAATGGAACTCCCTTGTGTTGGCCTGTTGGTGGATAAAGGGAACCCTAGCGGTGAAGCCCTCTATACTTCTGTTGGGTTTCAGTATGCCAATGACAGCCATTGGGGAGGACATGAAATGAAACACTTGACGTTGTGACGTTAATTATTTGTAGTTTCTACTAAAGACTGCAAATATGTTGTAACTCACACCGTGGTCATATACATCCTCGCCCTCATACTCTTTCACCCAACGGACAACTCGAATTGTGACAGGCAGGACGATAATCTCATATACAGTTTTTAGCACCATCTGAGAGAGCATCATAAGAGGCAATTCCTCGTCAGGCAGCACTCCATAAAAAGCCAAAGGGAAAAAGCAAAGGGAATCTATGCCTTCTCCCCAAATGGTACTTACGATAGCTCTTAGGGGGAATCGCTTACCATTATCAGAAATCTTCATCCGACTCATTACATAGGCATTGACAAAGCTGCCAGCAATAAACGAAGCAAACGATGCCAGGGCAATACGTGGAGTCAGCCCAAATATAGCATGAAAACCTACCTCATTATCCCAATACGGCGCACCAGGAATGGCATCTGCTAATGACGCTACAGCCACGAAACAGAAGTTGGTAATAAATCCAGTCCATATCAGAATGCTTGCACGTCTATAGCCCCAGACTTCGCATACAACATCATTGACGATGTAGGAAACAGGAAATATCAAAAGCCCACCGGTCAGATGCAATGGTCCGAAAACCATTTGCTTTGTTTCCAAGATATTCGAAGCTATCAGGCACACGGTAAAGACGATGCTGAACTCCATGAACAGCACCGATACCATTGTCTTTCTTTTCTTATTGTCACTCATAAGTATTATCTTCTATTTTTTGTCTTCAATAACCATGCCACCATTCCTTTCCATGTCAGACAGAATTACAGCCTCTGATGGATAACCTTCTCCCCATTGGTGCATATTCCCAGACTGCCGCATAATCTTCTTTGCGGCATCCATGACTTTCATAATCTCAGTCATGTCCGTAGGTCTTGCTTCTCTGATAAACCTATTCACGTCCAAAATTCCCTTTCTCCAGTATCTTCCATTTCTCCCTGACACTTAGGACAGGTTTTCATATCCCAAATCCTGATATTATCGCTGCCACACTGTAAGCACAGTCGGCCAACCTCACTCCTGTAGGATGGTGCTACATCGGCAATGATACCACCCACGACGATATTCTGGATAGTCTTGCAGTCAGGGCAGGACATGGCTGTTATCTGCTGACGGAACAATCCACGTCCCTCGTACACCTCAGCCTCGTAACCACAAGCCTTACAGCGATATTTCAGTTTCCAGGCCATTTATTTCTTTTCCTTTGCTTGTCTTGCAAAGTCAAACAGTGACTGAGGGAGGTGGCAGTAACCAGTCGGATTCTTATCGA
>Ga0310691_10002807_pt1 | contig 22141 bp, 20 predicted proteins | sample 176DNAGHGlowgp2_FD_203887 | JGI IMG/M metagenome (GOLD analysis project Ga0310691, IMG submission 203887) | Sheep rumen microbial communities from Palmerston North, Manawatu-Wanganui, New Zealand - 1766 DNA GHGlow gp2 (v2) (version 2) | ecosystem: Host-associated > Mammals > Digestive system >...
TACGGAGCTTTTTGAAGGGAAGATTGGACATTTACCGATAGCGTCGTGGGTAAGTAGAAATAGTTGTATACATCAAGATTTCCCTGCCATTCGTTTGGTGGACTATTGCTATGCTCGTCGAGACGAAAAGATGGTTGAATTTCATAATAGAAAGAATTTGTATAGTTCAAACCAAGAGAATTATATGAAAATAGATGGAATGCCAGTAGCTTATTGGCTTTCGGATAAAGCTGTTAAAATTCTTGAAACAAACAAGAATCTCGATCATATGGCTACAACAAGAGCTGGAATGATTACTGGAAGTAATGACATATTTGTAAGACAATGGTTTGAAATCAGTAGAAAAAAAGCATGTTATGATGCAGAAAGCCGAGAAGAAGCTATAACAAGTGGTGCAAAGTGGTTTCCATATAGCAAAGGCGGAAATTTTAGAAAATGGTATGGAAATAATGAATCGGTTGTTAATTGGTACAATGACGGATTCGAGATGCGTAATAGGAAAGATGATAATGGAAAAATACCAGCCCATGCGTTTAATTTGGAGTACATTTTTAAGACGAATGTTTGCTGGAATTCATTATCTACAAATAGGTTTTCAGCACGATTAACAGAAAAAGGGTTTTTATATGATGCAGGTGGAAGCTTTGCCTCGGTTCCAATAGAATTTACGGATTATTATTTAGGTCTATTAAATTCATGCGTCGCATATTACTACCTTACAGCATTTAATCCTACATTAAATTTCCAAAAGGGTAATGTGGGCTGTCTTCCTATTATAATAAATTCAAATTATGTTAAAGAAATAACTGAAATTGTTCGCCGTTGCGTAGATTTGGCAAAATATGATTGGGATTCCTATGAAACATCTTGGGGATTTAAGAGACATCCGCTTGCTAAGGATACATTAGTTTCAGGTGCGTATAAAACTTGGGAGGAGCAATGTAATAATTGGTTTAAGGAACTAAAGTGTCTTGAAGAAAAACTAAACACTATATTTATAGATATTTACGATTTGCACGAAGAGGTTAAAGCTGAAGTTGCTGAAAAGGATGTTTCGATTAGACGTGCTAACTTAAAAGACGATGTTCGTTCGTTAATATCCTATGCCGTAGGCTGTATGTTTGGTAGGTACTCTATCAACGAGTCAGGGTTGGTTTGTTCTGATTCGGATATAGATGTGGCTCGATATCATACGTATATCCCAGACAAAGACGCAATTATTCCTATTTGTGATGACGAGTATTTTTCTGATGACATTTTGGGACGATTTATTGAGTTTGTAGAAAAAGTTTATGGTAAGGATACATTAGAGGAAAACCTTCAATTTATTGCTGATACAATAGGTGGAAGCGGATCGGCAAGGGAAGTGATACGCACATATTTTATGAATGATTTTTATTCGGATCATCTTAAGATGTATCAGAAAAAGCCTATTTATTGGCTTTTTGATTCTGGAAAGAAGAATGGCTTCAAGTGCCTTGTATATATGCATAGATATCAGTCAGATACCATTGCTCGCATTCGTACTGACTATGTTCATGAACAACAGGCAAGATACAGGACAGCAATAGAAGAAATTGAAAAGAGACTTGGTACTGTGTCTCAATCCGAAAAGGTGAAGTTAACTAAGAAACTTAACTCATTAAGGGATCAGGATGAAGAGCTTCACGCTTATGAGGAGAAAATCCACCATCTTGCAGATCAGATGATAAACATCGATTTGGATGATGGAGTAAAGCATAACTACGCGTTATTCCAAGATGTGCTTGCAAAGATAAAGTAAAGGACTTAAGAAAATGGATTTAGCAACAATAAGCCAGGAACTGAATAAGCGCTTTCTTGCTCCATTGCCGGAGTTTTACAAGAGAAGGATCGTTGTCTGGTATGACGAAGAAAAGGAATTTATAGACCAGATAAAAGAACTTCAGTTACAAGATGCAAAGGTTCTTTGTGTTACCGGCAATAACTATTTTGAGATTAAGAAAACTATTGCAATAGATGAACCAAACCAGAATTTCCTTCTGTATAACCCGATGAATTATGAAAAGCCGGAGGATGACTGGCTTATTGATGTGGAGCTATATAGTGAGGAGTTCAGAGCGGATCTTATAGCAATATGGATGGATGAGATGGGAATTCCTTCTTCTGTGGCGCTTCGCAATCAGGTTAAGAAATATCGCAAATTCCTCAACGCTAAGACAAGACGTGATGATGTAGTGAAGCTGTCGGATGGTCTTGATTCTCCTATGAAACTGCAGCTCGCGGTTATGGCGTCTATCGGTGAGGCACAGCGGACAGATCCGATAGCTATCATTAAGTCTGTATTAAAGGCCGGACTGAATACGGATGATAACTATCTATATCAGGAATTTGTTAAATATGAGGCATCTGACCTATTCTGGAGTATGACAAATCGTATTACCGGATATGGAGATGATCATAACCTTGGCAAGCTGGCTACTCATATTATCCTTACGGCGGCAAGCAGGACACTTCCTGATGCTGTATTTGACGGGCTTTCTGATTATATGTCACAAAATGGTCAGCTTCAAGCATACTGTAGTGATCTGGTATCCGACTGGGTACATAGTGATGATGCCGCCTCATATATGGCAATAGCAGAAAATGTGGAAGAGGAGATGCACCTTGTAAAGAGATTATCGAAGCAGAGTGCATCAGAGCTTGCTGACACAGAGATGCTGCCATCTATTAATCGTATTATCCTGTCAAAGATTATGACGGATATTCAGAATGAAATAGTAGAGCCTGAGAAGATATATACAATAGCAGAAAAGCGCAGAGCATCAGCATGGTTTTCCGGATACAAGGATTATTATGATGGAATCGTTGCTCTTGCAAAGATGGAGGATTTCTTCAAGGAAAATGCTGCCGGATTCCATATTGTAGGAGCCAAGAATATATGGAAAGCATATACCACAGATTATTACAAGATGGATACCTATTACCGGCAGTTCCATATGAGTTATGAGAACAGCAAGAAGTCCTATGGTGGAGATCTTCAGGATCTGTTTACTGCGGTCTGTGATAAGGTTGAGCGCTTATACAGTAACTGGTTCCTTGATGGACTGGGACATAACTGGTCAGAGGAAGCTGCGGCAGAACTTGCTGAAAAGGGATATATAGATGATATAGAACGGCAGGAGAAGTTCTATGAGCGTAAGATCAGAAATGTTGACAGCAAGGTTTACGTTATCATATCCGATTCACTTCGCTACGAGGTGGCTGCTTCTCTTCAAGAAGAACTTTGTCGCGAGATGCAGGGGAAGGTAAGCCTTTCGAGCATGCAGGGCATCTTCCCTACGGAAACGAAATTCGGCATGGCAGCGCTTTTACCGCATAAGGAATTGAACGTAGAGCTTAAAGAGTCTGATGCCGGAAAGAAGATACTTAAGGTTCTCGCTGATGGTCAGTCTTCGGACAGTATTAACAGAGAGAATTTGTTGAAGGCTTTCAATCCGGAAAGTGTTGCCGTGAAAGCGAAGGATCTGATGGCTGTAAGCCGTGCGGAAAGGTCAGAGCTGGTAAAGGGCAAGGAGGTTGTTTACATCTATCACGATACGATTGATGAGACAAGCCATACATCGGAAACCAAGGTGTTTAATGCCTGTGAGGAGACAATAGAGGAACTGATCACACTTGTAAGGACTATCGTGAATGATTTCGGCGGTGTTAATGTCATGATAACTTCCGATCATGGATTCTTGTATACATATAGTCCGTTGACAGAGGAATCAAAGACTGAAAAATCGGACTTTGTTCATAGAATTGTGGAGTATGCAAGGCGTTTTGCAATACTTACAAAGGGTGATGATCCGGAGTATCTGCTTCCGGTTAAGTTTATGGAAGGCAGGACGGATTATTATGGATATGCACCGAGGGGAGATATCCGTATTAAGACAAGTGCGGGATCCGGTATGAATTTCGTTCATGGTGGAGTGAGCCTGCAGGAAATGTGCGTGCCGCTTATAGAGTACAAGCATCTTCGTAATAGCTCAAAGGAGTATCAGAAGAATAAAGAAAAGTATGATACCAAGCCTGTAGAAGTAACACTGTTGTCCGCGAACCATAAGCTTACAAATATGATTTTCTCGCTGAACTTCTATCAGAAGGATGCAGTCAGCGGGAACAGAGAAAAGGCTGTGTATGATACATATTTTGTGGATTCGACCGGAAAGAAGATATCTGATGTTCAGAAGATTTTTGCTGATAAAACTGGAGCGGATGCCCAGGCTAGGACATTCAGATGCAATTTTAGCCTGAAATCACAGGCTTATGACAGCAAGGAAACCTATTATCTGATCATTGAGCAGGTAGATAGTACAGATCTTCCGCAAAGGATAGAGTTCCAGATTGATATTGCTTTTGCAGCGGATGATTTTGGATTTTTCAGTTAAGGAGACATTGTAATTATGGATTACATGGATGGTTTTAACGGACAGAGGGAAGAGAATATAGAGAGTTCGGCAATGGCAGTGGACTCTGAATCAAATGCTTCCGGTAATCGTGAAGAACTGAATAAAAAACTACGTCAGACATTCGATGGGAAGATTGTCCGTAAAGACCTGACAAAGCATATAAAAGAGGGCGCAAATGTCCCTATATATGTATTGGAATATCTGCTCGGACAGTATTGCAATTCCGATGATGAAGCTATTATTGAGCGAGGTGTGGAAACCGTAAAAAGCATTCTTGCCAATAATTATGTGCGCCCTGATGAAGCTCAGAAGGTACTTTCTATCCTAAGGAAGAAAGGCTCTCATACGGTCATAGATCTGATCACGGTTGAACTTAACATGAAACTGGATATGTATGAGGCATCCTTTTCTAATCTGGGACTTACGAGGATTCCAATTTCAGAGGATTATCCGGAGCAGTATGACAGACTCCTGTGTGGCGGCATATGGTGTATTGTCCAGCTTGAATATGGTGGAGACGGTTCCGATGATTTCGGTATTGTAGGTGTTGACGGTGGAGAACTGCGCTCTAAAAAATCAAAACAGAAAGATATTTCGCCTGTATCTATCACAAAGCTCACACCGATTCAGATGCCAAATGTGGATATGAATCAACTAAAAGAGGGAAGAAAAGCATTTAACAAGAATGAATGGATAGATGTTCTCCTTCGTTCTACAGGTATGGAACCGGATGAACTGTCATATCGTGAAAAGTGGCTACTGCTGACACGTATGCTCCCGCTTGTTGAGAACAACTTTAACTTGTGCGAATTGGGACCTCGAAGTACGGGTAAGTCTCATCTGTATAAAGAGATTTCTCCTAATAGCATTCTTGTGTCCGGCGGACAGACCACTGTGGCGAATCTGTTTTATAACATGAGCAGACGCACGATGGGTCTTGTCGGATTATGGGATGTTGTTGCCTTCGATGAGGTTGCCGGTATCAACTTCAAGGATAAAGACGGAATACAGATCATGAAGGACTATATGGCTTCGGGATCTTTCGCTAGAGGTAAAGAAGAGAAAGCAGCATCTGCATCCATGGTATTTGTAGGAAATATAAATCAGAGCGTCGATGTTCTGCTTAAGACATCGAGCCTGTTTGATCCGTTCCCGCCTGAGATGGGGACAGATACGGCATTTCTTGACAGAATGCATTGCTACAATCCTGGATGGGAGATTCCGAAATTCAGACCGGAGCATTTTACAAACGATTATGGTTTTATCACGGACTACCTTGCCGGCTTTATTCGTGAACTAAGAAAAGAACAGTTCGGGGATGCCATTGATAAGTATTTCAGACTGGGCAAGAACCTGAACCAGAGAGATACCATAGCTGTCCGCAGGATGGTGGATGGATATCTGAAGCTTCTCTATCCGAACGGTGAGTTTGGAAAGGAAGAAGTGACCGAAGTGTTGGAAATTTCACTTGAAATGAGAAGGCGTGTCAAGGAGCAGCTTAAAAAGCTTGGTGGTATGGAGTTCTATGATGTGAACTTCTCATATATAGATATGGACGATATGGGAGAGCATTATATATCTGTGCCGGAGCAGGGCGGTGGCAAGCTGATACCGGAAGGTATGTGCAATCCGGGGCAGGTATATACGATCTCGCAGGGCAAGACCGATATGATAGGGGTATTCCGTCTTGAATCACAGATGCTGCCCGGAAACGGCAAGTTTGACCGTACAGGACTTGGAACAGACAGAGAGTGCAAGGAAGCAGTCGATACCGCATTCAATTTCCTTAAGGCAAACGGCAACAGGATCAGCGGTTCACTTGCTGCAATGAATAAGGATTTCATAATTAACTATCAGGATCTGCAAGGTATAGGCATGACGCATAAGCTGGCATTACCTACGCTTATAGCGCTGTGTTCTATCGCACTCGGCAGACCGGTTCAGAGTTCTATGGCTGTTATTGGAGATTTCAGCATAGGCGGAACGATTATGAAGGCAGACAACCTCGCAAGCACCTTACAGGTATGCCTTGATAGCGGAGCAAAGAAGATACTATTACCGCAGACATCAGCGGTTGATCTTGGAACAGTACCGGCGGAGCTTATGAGCAGTTTCAGCCTTGTGTTCTATCAGAGCGCCGAGGATGCGGTGTTTAAGGCATTGGGAGTGGAATAAATATGTTTGAACATGGCTTGGAATGGGTGAGGGCTGATTTTCATCTTCATACACATAAGGATAAAGAGTTTAAGTATTCGGGCGAAGAGAATTGCTTCGTAAAAGAATACATTGACAAGCTATCTTCGGAAGAAATAACGATAGGAGTTATTACAAATCATAATAAATTTGATGATGGGGAGTACAAGGCACTTCGCAAGGCGGGAAAGAAGAAAGATATTTTGATTCTTCCAGGAGTTGAGCTGTCTGTAAAAGAGGGAAATGGGATTCATACTCTTATTGTGTTTAAGCCTGAAGATTGGATCGTTGAAGGCGAGAATTTTATAGGTCATTTTTTGACAGAGGCATTTGCAGGGATACCTAATCACGAGAACAGGAATGCACGGTGCAAATATGATTTAAGAGATGTAATAGAGAAACTCAATGCTTATGGCAGGGATTATTTTATTGTGTTTGCACACGCAGATCAGAACAATGGTTTTTTCTGTGAGTGTAGCGATGGAACAATGTCTGACATTAAGGAAGCTGCGGATTTTTCCAATAGAGTGATTGGACTTCAGAAGGTAAGAAAGCCTGAGTCATTGGAGAGATTCCGTAAGCATTTTGGTTATGATTGCGCTTGTGTTGAGGGTTCTGATCCCAAAACGGTGGATGATATTGGAAAAGGCGATAGGGTTTATATAAAGACAGGTGACTTGTCCTATGAGGCGGTAAAGTTCGCTTTGCTTGATTTTGGAAACAGGATCCGCAAGGATAAACCGAAGCCTGCACACGGATATGTAAAATCTATCTCTTTTGAAGGCGGGAGACTGGATGGAACCACCATAGAACTATCGCCGGAATTGAATACTTTCATCGGCATCAGGGGAAGTGGAAAATCATCTGCACTTGAGGTTTTGCGCTATGCATTTGATCTAAAGCCCAGTTGTGATGTTGATTACAAAAATAAGCTGGTAGATATAACACTTGGTTCTGGCGGTCAGGTAATTGTAAAAGTTGTAGATAAATTCGATAAGGAATACGAGATACGCCGTATTGTAAAAGAAAAACCAAGCATTGTTGATGCAAATGATAATGATCTCGGCATTTCAGTGGGTACTATTTTACAGAATACATTGTATTTCGGACAGAAGGATTTATCGCAAGGAACATCTTTTGAAGCGGAGCTGCTTGATAAACTGTTGGGAGAAAAGACAAAGTCTTCTGAGGTAGATGCGTCAGAGTTATATGCCGAAATGACGGATTCACTAAAGAGCCTGCTGGAGATAAAAAATGTTCCGGAAGAACTTGCAGAACTTGAAACAAAGAAGAGTAATCTTAATCATAACATAAGTATCTTTGAGGAAAGAGGAGTTGCTGAAAAACTATCCAAGCAGACTGCGTTTAATCTTGATAGGCAGAAGATTGATACCATTGGAAATGAGATAGGAACAACTATCGAGGATATAAAGAGCTGCCTTGAAAACATCACAATCAGTGGGAATATGTTTGATGGATATGACAGTAAATATAACGCTGATGAATTTGAGAAGGCAAAAGGGCTATTAAAATCGATTATGCAGATAATCGGTAACATTAAAAAAGAACTAGAAAATGCTGACGGTAAATACACAGAATATATTGCGCTTTTGAATAGCTTAGACGGAAAGATTGAATCCTTAAAGGGTGAGTTTGCGGAGATAAAGAGACAAATTGATGATCCGCAGGTGGATATTGATGCTTACCCGAAATTGAAAATAGAACTACAGGAAACGGAAGGAAAGATTAAAAAGCTCTCAGATTCATTAGCAGGGAAAAATGCTTTTGAAAATGCCTTTAAGACTGCATTGCGAAAGAGAAATGAATTATTGCAGAAGCAGTTCAAATCATATGAAGCGGCAGTAAAGCAAATTAACGAAAGCCAGCCGGAATTGTCGGTTCGCATGGAGTTTAAGGGGGAGAAGGAGAAGTTTAAGGAATATCTGAAGTCAGATTTTCGGGGTAGTTCAATCAAAGATACAAAATACCAGTCATTGGTAGATGTGTTTTCTGATTATGCGGCTCTGATAGAGGATGTTTTAATTGATGGCGGAAAGAAATGCAAGGAGATTCTTACTGATATAGAGTATAGCAAATTGCGCGAAAAAATAGAGGCTCAGTATCAGGAGCTGTTAACAAAAGAAACACCTAACAGCGTGGAGATCTTCTATCATAACAAGCCGTTGAAGCAGCACTCGTTAGGACAGAGGGCATCAGCGTTGGTTCTATTCATACTATCGCAGAAGGAAAACGATGTCGTAATAATAGACCAGCCCGAAGATGATTTGGACAACAAGGTAATATATGACGAGGTGATAAAGGCGATATGCTCGAAAAAAACTGACATTCAGTTTATATTTGCTACACACAATGCAAACATTCCTGTTTTGGGTGATGCGGAAAAAATATTGGTTGCAGAATTATCAGATGATGTAATTTCGATTGATCAGGGGAATATTGATAATCCTAGAACGCATGAACAGATCGTAAGCATTATGGAAGGTGGGCAAGAAGCCTTTGACAAGAGAAAGAAGATTTATTCTACGTGGAGATGATATATATAAGGGAAGTATCTAGTTGTAACTTTATGTGGCTATACAAGATTCAAGAATGAATTTTATGAAACGTAGAAAAGATTGACGCTTGAAGGGAATAATGTGATTTCTGTTGGATTTTTTGGGCATGCCGGCGATGAGGAAATATGGGATGGCTTGAGTGATGGAAAGCTTTCTGAAATCAAGAAAATGCTCGATGATATGCATGAGGGGAAAATTGATATGGCTGATTTTATCTATGTGATCAATGTCGGGGGATACATCGGAAAGAGTACAAAATCAGAGATTGAACATGCAAAATTACACGGAAAGGCTATCGAATACTTGGTGCAATCATAGTTTATTGGCACAGGAACTGGAGGCGTATTATACGAGTGCTCAGTGGAGAGAAGATTTTGCAAATGATGAAAAGGGCATGCTCCCGGAGAAGTAGAAGCGCGGTGTTCTCTCAGAAGACGGTATTTATAATGTGCTTGAGCGGAATAAGGAACTTCTGGCCATGATAAGTGAAGGAAAATGAGGATTTCCGGAGAGAATGCAGATCCAGAAAAAAGTGGAATGTATGGATGGAATAGTTTATGCGCTCGTTATTGATAAAAGATACGACAAGAGAAGAGAGGGAGGCTATTGTAGCTGAGTCGATCGGCGATATCAGTGGATCCTGTGATGGATGCATGGCCGGCCTTGTAGATATGTATCAGGATTATATAGATGGCAAAAGGGAAATCCGGGATATAAATATGTCTTTCAGGGCACATTATGAATCCGGATATGAGGAACCTCGGGATGGGGGATGCGGATACTTAAACTCTTTATGAATGATAAGTATGAAGTATCGACTATGTTTGGAGAAAAGTACAGTGTTCAACCCACCATCTCCGGCAGCACCGCCCTATCATCAATATAGTAATCACAGGTGATCTTGCGGGAGTTATTGCCGTACTGTTCGATGATCTCTGGGAGGTTGTCGTTCACTGCATCAAACTCAAGCTGCTGATCCCGGCACCAGGAGACAGCCTTTTCCAGAGCTTCTCCGGCGCGGCAGGTCCAGAGTATGAGCTTGTTGCCGTTGTTGCGCTGTGATCTCAGATATTCGATTAAGGGCTGATTGGGTTCTCCGAGTTCGGGCCAGTTACTGTAGCAAAGGGTCCCGTCGAAGTCCACAGCTATGATCTGATAATCCATATTGTTTCTCCCGGTGCTATTCCTGTTGTGATGTATCTGAAATGGTAGGAAGTTCTACCCCGTCCATGAGGGGGAATACTTCCTGGACAATCAGGTGGAAATATGCGGCGATGCGGTAGGCCATCTCCAGAGAAGGGTTCTGATCGCCGTTTTCTATCTTGCTGATGGAACGTCTGCTGATGCCCAGGGCGTTGGCTAACCTGTCTTGGCTGATGTTCTGCTCTTTGCGAAGTTCATAGACATTGTTTTTATAGATCAAATCTTTCATTTTTACCCCTTTCGTTGGTACTGTGACTGTTTCTGACAAGTACCATGATAAATGAAGAGGTGTCCTATAAATTCCACTTAATACGCGTACCTGCCAAAAATCTTGAAATTATTAAGGTCGGTGACCGGTATGGGCTTATATTTCGGGTTCAGGGAGACCAGGAAGGTGCTGGTAGCCTTGTTCAGCAGTTTCTTGAAAAAGGTCTTTCCGTCGTAGAAGAAAAGCCCGATCTCGCCGGATTCGAGGGCGTCTGTTTTTTCTATCCATACCAGCTGCTCATTTTTGAACCGGGGCTCCATACTGTCGCCGTCAAGGTATACGCCGAAGTCTGCTTTTGGCGGTACAGGATCATAAACTTCCATTTCAGTGAAATTCTCGTCATCGAGATAATTTCCGGTCCCGGCTGATGTGGGTATTAGAGAGACCTTCATGATCCGTGGTTCAAAATCAAGTATATTGGCCTTTGGCTTCTCGTACTCGCCGCTCTGTTCCAGCAAGGCTATATACTCGTAGGCTTTCTTTTTACCCTGGTCATTCAGGTTCCTGAAGGGATCCAGAGGGTTTTCACCGATGAAAGCGGTATAGATGTCTGAAATCTCCAGTATCTCGCACAGTGCCATCAAGGTCTCACCGCCGGGGATGCTATTCCCCTTTTCCCAGGAGCTGACGGCACCGTTGGTGATATTTATTTTGTATGCTTTCAGCATATCTGCAACGTCAATCTGTGATAGTTTTTTCTGTCGTCTGAAATGTGCGATGGTTTCGCCGATCTTTTTCATGATAATTCTCCGTTTCTGGTTTACTGTTTTTTCTTCCTGTATATGACTATACCACCTCGAACATTTGTTTTCAAGCCATTTCTAATTAAAATAGAAAATTGTGATAAATAGTCCCGTTGAAATCTCTGAAAAGTTGATTTATAGTAGTCCGTGGATCGGAGGTGAGAAATAGTGCAGACGGTCGATTTTTACTGTATGAAGTGTAAAAAGTCTATAAGAATGTCATATTGCCTGTGCGAAGATGATAGGGCGTCGGTAATGAATGGCATCATATTAAGATGTCATACGAGGAAATGTAATAGAGTGGTGACATTAATGAAGTTTACTGAAGGGGAAGTTAATCTGAGAACTGATGATCTCGGCAGATGTTACATATGACGTTGTAAGCAGGCAGTAAACAAGCATATTAAATTGAACAGGGCTTCATGATATGGGGGCATGACCCACCGCGGACGCATGAAAGGATGATCAGCTGATAGCTGGCTCTTTTCATGCGTTTTTTTTGACTATAGAGCGGTGAAACGTAATCGAATCATTTTAAAAAAAGGATCAAAAAAAGTATTTGTTGGACTTGAAGTTACATATGGCAATTCATTTTAATTGATTATAAGTATAAGACCATTATTCATATAATAAACATTTTCTGTTTTGAAAAAAGATGTCCGATTATTTCGGATGCCTTATTTGATTCAGAAAAATCCAAGTGACTTAGAAATCCCATAACAGGCGCCTGTGAAGGGGATACGAGCTTATTTCAAATACAGAATAATCATAGTTCTGTGTTGGAGTGGCATCGCATCCTTTGCTTTGCAGCGCCTTTTATTAATTTGTGAATTTGCACTTAGATGATGCACTTTTTGTTTTTTGAAATTTTTTTTAATTGATTTTTCAAAGTGGAAATAGGACTTCCAGTTTGGATGATATTACTTATCAAAAAATGGCGGGAGCCAGAAAGGAGGGAAAGCGATGAGCCAGCGGACACCAAAAGCGGAACGACAGCAGCGACTTTATGAAATCGTGCGAGAACGTGGGCATGTTACATGTGAATATCTGTCGCGAGAGCTTTATGTGTCTAAACGAACCATCAGCAGCGATGTAAAGGAACTAATGCTTGAATACCCGATAGAGATGGTTCCCGGTAATGGGGGTGGCGTCAGACTGCAGGCTGGCTTTACACCATTGAAACTGGCTCATTCGCCGGAGGAGATCAAGGTGTTAAAAAAATACATGTCTCGTGCGGATTGTCCTGAAGATGTGGCTGTGTTTGAGAGAATGATCCGAAAGTGTTGTTTTTAAGGAGAAAAAAAGATGACTAAAATAAAAGATTCATTATTAGATGCGTATAGAATGGCGGGTCCGGAAGACAGGTTTACCATTATGATGGAAAATTACAACTGTTTTCCCGGTTTGATCTGCATGGCAAAGAAGAAATTGCGATATAAATTGCAGGCGGAGCGTGAGTTTTTGAGAAGCCATAACAGAGGTGAACTGGGCGTGAGGGTGCAAACTTCTGCCCTGGGAGATCCTACAGCGGATGAGGCGATTTTAGAGGCAACGTTGGATGAGGCGTTTGTTACTGGTGAGATTGATCGACATTTGCTCACAGGTATTGAAGATGCATCTCTGTATGAAACAGATATACGGTTGATCAATATCATGATAACGGATTACGAGCTTCTGGTGGATGTTGTCAACAGCTTAAATAACAATGATTTCAAGATAATGAAACAATTTTTGGTAGAAAAAAAGTTGATAAAGGATATTGCCGAGGATGAGGATAGAAGCTATGTCGCTATTAAAAAAAGAATAGCCAGAATACGGGCAGATATTAAAGAAGAAATTCTTGAATGCCTGGAAATGAGCTGCAGGAGGTGCCTTGTATGAATGCGGATAGAGTACCTATATATGAAAAAATGAATCTTACAATAAAAGAAGCGGCTGAATACAGCAATATAGGAGAGCATAAGATCCGGGAAATGGTGGCGAGATTAAATTGCCCGTTTAAGCTCTATGTGGGCAAGAAAGTTCTTATAAAAAGACTGGAATTCGAAAAGTATATTTCATCCCAAATTGAGATATAAGATCACGAAATCGCTCCTGTTGTAATAGACCATATCATATGATATCATTATTTACAGGTATCGTTTGATATGGTCTTCCTATGGGGAAAGGAGGTAAACATGGGGAAAGACCTTAAAGGCAAAGAAATCGGTACTGGAATTACACAGACAAAAAAAGGTTCTTATTTGGTACAGTTTGTTGGCGTTAACGGCTATAGATATAGAAAAACATTCAAGCGTATCAGTGATGCAAGAGCATGGCTTGAAGATAGCAAATATGAAGATAAGCATAATAAATCCACGAATATTTCTAATATTACGATGGATAAATGGTTCGAGTATTGGATAAATGATCTCAATGGTCAAAGACTCCGATATAATACCAAGAAAAGTTATCAAGGCAGATATGATAATCGCATTAAACCTGTAATGGGAAAACTGCAATTAAAAGATGTGAAGCCTATACACTGCCAGCAAGTTTTAAATCTGGCAGATTCGAAAGGTGATTCATCCGGCAGCATGGTAAAAATACGATCACTTATGACTATGTTATTCACTTCTGCTATTGAAAATCAGCTTATCACATATAATCCGGTCGTAAAAAGTGTCAAAAGCGCAAAAAAAGTACCAAAAGAGAGAAGAGTACTTACTCAGGAAGAACAGAAACAATTTACTGAAGTGGGTAAGGATACGGCTCATTATGATGAATATATGTTTATTCTGACTACCGGCCTCAGGATAGGTGAACTCACATCACTCAAATGGTCAGATATCGACTGGAAGAATAATGCCATTAATATCAGGACCACAGCTTATAAGGTTGATGATGAATTTGAGGATAATCCTACAAAGACCAGGGCAAGCAGAAGGACAGTACCACTTACTAACAAGGCCAGAGAGATTCTTATCAATAAAAAGAAAGAAAACGATGAGCTGAAAATAGTTAATGTTCAGTATTATGATAATGTATTCATCAATTGTAATGGTAATCTTACCACTAATCAGGTATACAACAAATGTCTTAAAAAAATCATTAAAAAAATAGGTATTGTGGATGCATTTTCAGTGCATAACCTTCGACATACCTTTGCGACAAGGTGTATCGAGGCAGGCATGAAACCTAAAACCTTACAGAAGATATTAGGTCATGAAAATATAGCAACCACGATGGATTTGTATGTACATGTAACAAATGACGAATTAATGGAAGAAATACGTCTGATAGAGGGTGTTATTTAACAAATTGACATCCAAATGACATCTAAATGACATCTTAGGGGTTGACAAAGCCCCGAAACCTTAGTATTATAGGGATTGCGTGTTGCGGGTGTAGTTCAATGGTAGAACACCAGCCTTCCAAGCTGGATACGTGGGTTCGATTCCCATCACCCGCTTTTTTTATTTGATGAGAGTATTATGACTGTTGAGCCCATCTGAGACGATTTCAGATGGGCTTTTGTGTAGGATACGGGATGATCTGATGGATAAGCTCCTTTTAGATGAAAATTTAAGATTGTCCGGCGGCAGGGGAAGCGCGGTCTGTATCGGGAAGTTTGACGGCCTGCATCTGGGGCATATGAAGCTTATAGAGTGGCTTTTATCATATAAGGAAAAGGGACTTGAGACGGTGCTTTTGTCTTTTGATAAGTCGCTTTTGTCTTTTTTCGGCATGGATAATCCGGGGATGCTGACAACGGATGAGGAGAAAGAGGAACTCCTGGCGCAGACGGGGATAGATCATTATGTGATATATCCCGTTAATGAGGAGTCCATGGGGATCGATCCCGGGGCTTTTATAGAGGAGATCCTGTGCAAGAAACTGAATGCAAAGGCTGTGGTTTCGGGGCCGGATCTGAGTTTTGGCAGAGGCGGAAAGGGAGATATCGCTTTGCTCAGGGAATATTCAGGGCGCCTTGGGTATGAGCCGGTGTGCATACCGAAACTTTGTGTGACGGATAAAAATAAGATCTCGCGGACTGTCAGTTCCAGTTATTTGAGGCGGCTCATTCAGGATGGGGACGTGCTGCAGGCGGCTAAGGTTTTGGGAAGGCCGTATTCTTTTTGCGGGGTGGTGCAAAGGGGAAAGAAACTGGGCAGGACCCTGGGATTTCCTACCGCGAACATGGTACCTCAAAAAGATAAGGTGGTACCGGCTCACGGGGTGTACAGATCTTTGGTGGGATATAAGGGAAAAAAACTCAGTGCGCTTACTAACATAGGGATGAATCCCACGGTGGACGGGAAATGCGTGATGATAGAGAGTTATATCAAGGATTTTGACGATGATATATACGGAGAAGAAATATGCGTATACCTGCAATCGTATGTAAGGGGAGAGATCAAGTTTGACAGCGTGGAGGTGCTGAAGGCACAGCTTGAAAATGACAAGCGTATTTTGGATGAATGAGGTATGGTATCGGTTGTATGAAAAGATTTTCTTTTCTTATAATTTTGATAGCGGTGCTGATCCTTACGACATTTATGGTTACAGGTCCGGTCAGGGGAGAGGAGATGCAGGATTTCTCCGAGGACGGGGCAGATGTGATGGACCCTGATGTGGAGCCGGCCGAAGCCGTAAAGACCGTGTCGGAAAATATTCCCGTATTTAAGTATCACCGCCCGAATGAGTACTATAACGTGTTCGTAGGTGATTCCAGGACCGTAGGGATATACAACATGACCAGGGGTGAGGAGTGCATGTCGGCTTTTATCTGTCAGGTGGGGGCAGGCTATGGCTGGTTTTCGTCGCAGCAGGTCAGAAATCTGATCCGCGATTATGCCGTACCGGACAAAGATTTAAATCTCATAATCAATATGGGCGTTAACGATACGGAAAATATAGCGAAATACGCAAGGTACCTTAATGAGATGGAGCCCAAATGGCGGGAGATGGGATACAAGCTGTATTATGTATCCGTGAATCCTGTGGGGGATTCGGAGAGTCTGGACAATGGTAATATTGATGAGTTTAATTATGAACTGGAAAACTCCCTGCCGGGATATATGTGGCTCGATACCAATGGGTATCTAAAGGATGTAGGGTACGGTCTGTCTGACAGGCTGCATTATGACAGAGATACTACTGATCTGATATATCAGTATGTGGTCATGAATGTGGACTGATGACTGGTGATCCTGTGTGGCATTATTTGGCATAGTATGGATCACGAAAGAAAACTTATGGGAAATTTTAAAAACCTATTGACATAGTAGGTTAATAGTGATATATTCAATCTCACATAATTTTATTCGATAAAAGTGAATGTAAAGGAGCCAATTATATTTCTCGAAGCGAAGCAAAGAGAAATTAATGGACATCCGACAAATCGAAACAGGGTAGATTACTGTAAAGAGAAAAAGGTGATCAGAAGTAAATTATTTTATAAAGAGGAGGGAAGTATCATGTCAAACATTTACAAAGGAACTCTCGGCCTGGTGGGAAATACTCCGTTGGTTGAAGTTACAAACATTGAAAAGGAACTGGGGCTGGAGGCTACCATACTTGTAAAACTGGAGTACTTTAATCCCGCCGGAAGCGTAAAGGATCGTATCGCCAAGGCTATGATAGAGGACGCCGAGGAAAAGGGGCTTTTGAAGGAAGGTTCGGTGATCATAGAGCCTACCTCCGGAAACACCGGAATCGGTCTGGCTGCCATCGCAGCTGCCAAAGGGTATCGCGTGATACTTACCATGCCTGAGACCATGAGCGTGGAGAGAAGAAGCATCCTGAGAAATTATGGCGCTGAGATAGTCCTCACCGAGGGCGCAAAGGGTATGAAGGGCGCTATTGAAAAGGCAAAGGAACTGGCCGCTACCATAGAGGGCGGCTTCATTCCCGGACAGTTTGAGAATCCCGCAAATCCCGCTATTCACAGGGCTACCACAGGTCCCGAGATCTGGAATGATACGGACGGAAATGTTGACATCTTTATCGCTGGTGTAGGTACCGGCGGTACAGTCACCGGGACCGGAGAATTTTTGAAGAGTAAGAATCCCGATATCAAGGTGGTGGCTTTAGAGCCCGAGGATTCACCGGTGCTGTCTGAAGGCCGCGCAGGCTCTCATAAGATCCAGGGTATAGGCGCAGGCTTTGTGCCTGATGTGCTCAATACAAAGGTTTATGATGAAGTCTTCAAGGCTGCGAACCAGGATGCATTTGATACCGCGAAACTTCTTTCAAAGAAGGAAGGTATCTCAGTGGGTATTTCCTCCGGAGCTGCGCTGTATGGTGCGATCCAACTGGCAAAGAGACCTGAGAATAAGGGCAAGGTGATCGTAGCCCTGCTTCCCGACAGCGGAGACAGATATTATTCCACAGCATTGTTTGCGGAGTGATGAGGGATGACATTAGATGAAGTATTTTCTTAATGGTTAAGGTAAATATACAGATTATGTGAAAGAGTGAGATAAAGATGCCGACGGAGGCCATTCCTCCCCGGCATCTTTTTTCTGTTCATACGGATGATTTTGTGATAGAATGTAGTGGATTTTGGGCTGATCAACGATAATTAATGCAGGTGTAAACATAAAAAGATCCACAGCTAAATTATATTAAACTCAGAAAGGATACTAAAAATGGCAAGCATCAACAGAAATTATTTGAAATTACCGGGAAGCTATCTTTTTTCCACTATAGGAAAGAAGGTGAGAGAGTATTCACAGAACAATCCCCAGGCGAAGATCATCCGTCTCGGTATAGGTGATGTGACACAGCCTTTGTGCGAAGAAGTCATCAGCGCCCTTCATAAGGCAGTGGATGAGATGGGCAGCAAGGATACCTTCAGGGGTTATGCGCCGGATCTCGGATATGACTTTTTAAGGGAAGCCATTGTAAAGACTGATTACAAGAGCAGGGGGTGCGATATAAGTGCGGATGAGATCTTTGTATCCGACGGTGCAAAGTGTGACTGTGGAAATATTCAGGAGATATTCGATATCGACAATGTGATCGCAGTGTGCGATCCCGTTTATCCCGTGTATGTGGATTCCAATGTAATGGCTGGAAGGACCGGTGAGTATGATCCGAAGACTGAGCGTTTTGGCAGGGTCGTATACATGCCCTGCAGCGCGGAAAATGATTTTGTACCTGAGATCCCCAAGGAAAAGGCAGACCTCATATATCTGTGCTATCCTAACAATCCCACCGGTGCCGTCATCAGCAAGGCAAAGCTTCAGGAGTGGGTTGACTGGGCAAACGAGAACGACAGCATAATCCTTTATGATGCGGCTTATGAGGCCTATATCTCACAGCCTGACGTGCCTCACAGCATATATGAGTGTGAGGGTGCAAAGAACTGCGCTATAGAGTTTCATTCATTTTCAAAGACCGCAGGATTTACGGGCCTGAGACTGGGCTATACGGTAGTGCCCAAGGAGCTTACCTGCGGCGGTGAGAAGCTGTGGCCGCTGTGGGCCCGGAGACATGGCACAAAGTATAATGGCGCACCTTATATAGTGCAGCGTGCAGGTGAGGCTGTGTACAGCGATGCGGGACTTAAGCAGGTTAAGGACCAGATCGCATATTATATGGAGAATGCAAAGATCATCTTAAGCGGTCTTGAGAGCGCAGGTTATAATGTGTCCGGCGGCGTCAATGCGCCTTATATATGGCTGCGCACTCCCGGGGATATGACCAGCTGGGAGTTCTTTGACATGCTGCTTGAAAAGGCGAATGTGGTAGGTACGCCGGGTTCGGGATTCGGCCCTAACGGCGAGCACTACTTCAGACTGACAGCCTTTGGCGACAGGGAGGCTACTATAGAGGCTATAGATAGGATTAAGAAATTATAAAGATCCTTCGTCGTTTCACTCCTCAGGATGACAGAGGGTGGATGGGTATATTGATTAATTTGATGCAAAGATAAGGATGCGACATGATGCAGAAGGTGACGACGGGTAAAAAGAAGATCATATATGCGCTGGTCATCTTGGCGGTGGCATTTATTATGACGGGCTGCGGGCATGTGAAAAGCACAAAGCAGCTCGTCAAAATGGCAAAGCGCGCCCACGGAGCCTGTGAAGTCGTCTCAAAAGAAGAGGGCGAGGAGTGCACCAGTGTAAGACTTCGGGATAAGCTGCAGGGCTTTGAGTATACTATTTCCAGCAGTATGCAGGATATCGTCATAGATGGTTCTTCTTTTGGGGCCCTGCCTCAGACTTATGATTCTTTTGAACTGAGTCTTCAGCAATTCGTCAAAGAACGTACGGCACCCAAGCTCGATGAAATATGTAAAAAGTATGGCGCGACCTATGATAACATGTTTGTGGATGAGGTGATCCTTCGTTTTACCCTTGATCATGATATGCCTGATTCCAACGCCGTGCATATAGTGGAAGAAGCAGCCCTGGCATTTCAGGAATATAATGCAGAGCATCGGATGGACGGTATGGAAGTCTATGTGGAGCATGATGAGGAATGGCTCAAAAAGCAGCTGGAGACTCATGATGAGATAAACGGGCTTAAGCATGATTATATGTATTCGGGGGCAGGCAACGCCGTGGCCAGACATATGGGAAGTGCCGTGTTGCCCGACTGTGTGTTCAGGGATCTTGAAGCGGAGCATGACGCGTATTATATGGAGATGGCTCTGATGACAGACCGGCGCTCCAAATTTCTGCGCAAGGAGAAAAAGACTCTTGATGAACTGGGGCTGATCCCTGAGGATGTCAATGCAGAGTATGGTAAAGAGGAACCCCGGGACGGCAGTTATGTGGTGACCGTATATCATTTTACGACGGGTGTGCAGGAGTATTATATTCTCGACGTGCTTAATGCCGACAGCTCCGGCTGGTATACGAATTATGAGGATGAGAAGGTTCAGAACAAGGAACTGGTAAAGGAAGTTATGGATCGCCTTTTCACTTTTCATGTTTACCGTTCATCTGTGCAGGATAAAGATCAGCAGTGTTATCACTCAGACTCTGGTGATCATCAATGTCGCGATATACATTCTGATACTGACGGTTAACCGCAACCGGCTGTGGGGCGGATCGGAATGAATCGTTGACGTCATAGGGTCTTTGGAGTAAAATAGTGCAGGCAGTTTAAAACAACCTTTTAAAAAGGAGAAAAGAAATGAGTGGATTTTTCGGTGTGGCGTCCAGGGAAAGCTGTACTTTCGATCTGTTTTTCGGCACGGACTATCATTCCCATCTGGGTACCAGAAGAGCGGGAATGGCTGTATTCGATGAAAAGGAAGGATTTACAAAATCCATCCATAACATAGAAAACACCCCCTTCAGGACCAAGTTTGACAGCGAGGTCAAGGATCTGGGCGGCACCATGGGAATAGGATGCATATCAGACTATGAGGCCCAGCCCATTCTGGTGCGTTCGCATCACGGCACCTTTGCCATCACCACCGTCGGGATCATCAATAATTCCGATAAGCTGGTTAAGGAGATAGTGGATGACGGGACTCATTTTTTTGAGATGGCCCACGGCGAGATAAATGCCACTGAACTGGTGGCGGCACTCATAAACCGTAAGGAGAATCTGATAGAGGGCATTAAATACGCCCTTGATGTGATAGAGGGATCGCTTTCCATGCTGATCCTCACCCCTAAGGGAATATACGCAGCCAGAGACAGGCTGGGCAGGACACCGGTGATCCTGGGTAAGAAAGAGGGCGCCCGCTGTGCCTGCTTTGAGAGTTATTCCTATCTGAATCTGGGTTATCAGAATGATAGGGAACTGGGCCCCGGTGAGATAGTGGTCTTTGATGCGGATTCGGCCAAGACCCTGGTGGCTCCCGGTAAGGATATGAAGATATGCACCTTCCTGTGGGTATACTACGGTTATCCCTCGGCAGTGTATGAAAATGTGAATGTGGAGCAGATGCGCTATAGGTGCGGTGCCAATATGGCAAAGAGGGATAATGTGGAAGCTGACGTGGTGGCAGGCGTTCCCGATTCGGGTACGGCTCATGCCGTGGGCTATGCCAACGAATCAGGCATTCCCTTCTCCAGACCTTTTATAAAGTATACGCCCACTTGGCCCAGAAGCTTCATGCCCACCATGCAGTCAAAGCGTAATCTCATAGCTCATATGAAGCTGCTTCCGGTGCATGAACTGATTGACGGCAAAAAACTTCTGCTGATCGATGACTCCATAGTAAGGGGAACCCAGCTTCGCGAGACCACGGAATTTCTGTATGAGAGCGGGGCTAAGGAAGTACATATAAGACCTGCATGTCCGCCCTTGCTTTTCGGATGCAAGTATCTTAATTTTTCCAGGTCCAGTTCGGAGATGGATCTGATCACCAGGAATGTGATAAATGAGCTGGAGGGTGATGACGTATCCAGAGAGACTCTGGAAGAGTACGCCGATCCCGATTCCGAGAAGTATGAGAAGATGGTGGAAGGCATCAGGGAAAAACTGAATTTCACTTCTTTGAGATTTAACAGACTGGATGATATGCTGGATGCGGTGGGACTGCCTCATGAGAATCTGTGTACCTACTGCTGGGACGGCAAGGAATGATTTAAAATGATATTTAAGAGGATGCGGCGAAATACTGCATCCTCTTTTTGTTGGTGCATAATCCTTGCGGATATGGTATTATAAACGGGTATGAGCAGCGATAAGTGGTACAAAGTTGATTTTGATGCCCCGGATATGAGAAGCTGTACGGAGCATTAAAATGATGATGCTTAATGGCTTAAG
>Ga0310691_10002808_pt1 | contig 22137 bp, 11 predicted proteins | sample 176DNAGHGlowgp2_FD_203887 | JGI IMG/M metagenome (GOLD analysis project Ga0310691, IMG submission 203887) | Sheep rumen microbial communities from Palmerston North, Manawatu-Wanganui, New Zealand - 1766 DNA GHGlow gp2 (v2) (version 2) | ecosystem: Host-associated > Mammals > Digestive system >...
TCAGTTTTACGAATTTATCACCGCAGACAGAGTAACGTCCTCTATCTTCTGCCGCTGAAAAGCGGCTATCTACCTCTATCTTCCTATATCTACTTAACATGCGAAACTTGAGTTCTTTATTTGTTTTTGTTCTTATCCATCAGTACACGCATCCAGAAACCACCCACTACGGAACGGGCGCGGAAGGCCACCATCTGAGCCGTCTTGGTGTCGTACCAGTCGCTGGTAGGTACGCGGCTGCTGGTCTCGTTCATATATTGATAGACAGGCTCAGCAAAGCGCAGGAACGTCTTCTGGTCTTTAGCCATAGCTGCTGTCCAGAGTATCCAGTCGTTCTTGGTATAGTCCTTGCGGCAGTCCAGTGGCAGCCCATACCGGTTCTGCTGCTTCAGGTAGTAGCTCATCTCACGCTGCATCACCTTATCGCTGAAGAGGTGGGTGCCCCAGAGTTTGTCCCACACCATGTTGTACTTCTGGCTCCATGTCCCAGGGCGGTCGAAAGCCAGTCGGTAGTGGTCGCCGTCAGCCGCCTGCTCTTCCCAGTGGTGAGCCATCTGACGCGCCTTCTCCATATACTTGTCTGCAACAGCTGTCAGTCCTTTCTGTTGCGCCATCATAGCATAGGCAGCTACGCCCATGACAGCCTTGACGGCGAGGTTGGCATTGTGAGCCCAGTGGCCGGCAAAGTCGTCTGTACACAGCTGCTCGGCAGGGTCTTGACCGTTCTCTGCCAGATAGTCTGCCCACGTCGAAATGATGTTCCAATACTTGTCGACATAGGTCGTGCTGCCATCCTGTCGGCACAGCTCAGCAGCGAGGATGAGCATGTTGCCAGCTTCCTCAACAGGCATGTCGCCACCATACACCTGACCGTTGGCAATGGGGTAAGTGCCCAGATCGTGAGCCGCAAAAGGCTTGGTCCAACGTCCGCTGTAGGAGTAGTTGAAGATAGACGTCATCATGGCTTTCTGCAGTGCGGGGTTGTAACAGAGAAAGAGCGGTGCCTCGGGGTAGGTGAGGTCTACCGTGTTCACACAGCCGTTGCTGTTGTTCTCCTTAGAGAAGAAGAGCAGGTTGCCGTGCTGGTCTTCAAAGAGCTTGTGGGCAGCAATGACATGCCGATAGACACCTGACAACATCTCCGCATAGTGGGCACCACCAGCCTGTAGGGCATCGTCGTAGATGCGCTGGTCCAGTTGGCGGCAACGGCGCATCACCTGCTGGTATTCAGCCTGCATGCGGCGGAACAGCTGGAAGATGCTGACTGTGCCGTTATGTGTCCAGTAGGCCTGATAGCGATGGAACATGTACTCCATGTCCTGTACTTCGTCGTATCCCAGCATCATAAAGCTGGCAGCCTGGCGCGTAGTGCCAAAGGCGTGTACATAGCAGAGCGACTGCTGACGGGAGTCTATCGACACCGTACCATTGACGGCAGGCAGGTAGAGATAGCCCCAATCAATGCTGATGAGGTCGCCCTTCTTAGCCAGGATGGGTTGTTCGATGGTGCCTATACGTCCGTAGCCGATGCCTTGCTGACTGCCCAGCTCCGTACGAGTAGGTTGGTTGGCGTCAGCTTTTGCCAACAGCGTAGAGGCCGTTACCGTCAGTTCTACGTTGTGCGGCTGACCGTCGGTAGCCCGCACCTGATAAGAGATATAGTTGACGGGAGCCGACAGCAAGTCATAGTCGTCGATGAGCATCGGTGCCGTGAAGACAATGTCAAGCTCCATGGGGCCGCAGACAAAGGTGTAGTAGGTGCTGGTAGCCAGCACGCTGACCGACTTCTGCCGAGCTATTGTTGACAGGCTGCTCCTGGCACCCATCCATTGATAGGTGATGCCGTCAACCTGCAGGAAACCGTCCAAGGGCTTCTCTTGGTCTGTCCAGTGGCGTGTGGTGCCATCCGTCAGTGTGTCGTAGGGCGACCAGATGCTGAAATAGGGGTCATTGACAATCAGTGGTACAGCAGGCATGCGCAGTGCTGTTTGCTGATAGGGCTTGAAGAAGTCTGTCGGCTGAGCCTCCGCCATCGTGGTTAGCATCAGCGTGAGACAGGTAAAGATAGCTTTTCTCATTTCTTTTCGTTAATGGTATTCTAATGGTTTTATTGTTAGCAGTGCAAAGATACGCTGTTTTCCCTGCTTTTCCACAAAAGCAACGAATTGTATAACGTATTTTTTTAAGAAAGTGGTTAATAGTGGCTGACTATCAGAAAGTTATGCTTCAGACAAAGTCGTAATGTATAATGCTAATATGTAGCATATTTCTGCGTGACGTCCTTAATACATCAGCATGCAGGGGACGTGCGTAAGTGATTGATAACCAGCATGGGCGGAATTGTATAATACGTTTTCCGGTTATACAATCCTTTTGTTTTTATTAAGGTACAACTAAAATGACTATCTTTGCGCAAACAAAGAATAAGAACCAACTCAAGTTTCGCATGTTAAGTAGATATAGGAAGATAGAGGTAGATAGCCGCTTTTCAGCGGCAGAAGATAGAGGACGTTACTCTGTCTGCTGTGATAAATTCGTAAAACTGATGTCTTTTATCTCCTTCTATCTTCTTCTATCTCCCTTTAACTACAAAGCAAGCGGAGCTTGCGAAAGTTGAACAAGAACCAACTATAAGGACAAATGAAAAAAACAGTTTTATTAGCCTCCGTTGCTCTGCTCATAGCATGCAACCCTCATCCTAACGGAAAGACTACTACGTGGCAAAGCGAGCAGCACTTTTTCAATTGGTATATCCACATGGCTGCCGACACGACTATTAGCGTGGGAACCACTAAGCGACTGCCCATGGAACAACGACTGTTTACCTCAAAGGTCGTTGACAGACAAATAGAAGAGGTACAGCGACTGCTGGCGCCTAATCCCTATCTGGCATGGATGTTTGGCAACTGTTTCCCCAATACGCTGGAGACCACCGTGCACTATCAGCAGGTGGACGGCGACGACGACACCTTCGTCTATACCGGCGATATTCCCGCCATGTGGTTGCGTGACTCTGGAGCACAGGTGTGGCCCTATGTGCAGTTAGCCAATAGCGACCCCGAACTGAAGAAATTGCTCAGAGGTGTTATACTGCGCCAGTGGAAGTGCATCAACCTGGATCCCTATGCCAATGCGTTCCTTGAAGAACCTGTTGAGGAACGCCAATGGAAATATGACCAGACAGACATGAAGCCCGGTGTGCATGAACGGAAATACGAGATAGACTCCGAGTGCTATCCCATCCGTCTGGCCTATCACTATTGGAAGACCACTGGCGACAGCACCATTTTTGCTAAGGAGTGGCTGACAGCTATTGACAATATCCTTGTGCTCTTCCGTCGGCAGCAGCATAAGGAGGGTGTCAGCAGCTACCGCTTCAAGCGCGTTACCGACCGCCAGTTTGATACAGTAGGGTGGGAAGGACTGGGACATCCGGCAAAGCCCAACGGACTGATTGCCTCTTCGTTCCGTCCCAGTGACGACGCTACAGTTTTCCCTTATCTGATTCCGTCCAACTTTATGGCTGTCAGTTCGTTACGCAAGGCTGCCGAAATCCTGACTATCGTCAACCAAGACCAGCAACGTGCAGAGAGCTGTGTCAAACTGGCTGACGAGGTGGCAGAAGCCCTGCAGAAATATGCTGTGGTGGAACATCCGAAATACGGCCCCATCTATGCCTACGAGATTGACGGCTATGGCAGTCAGTTGCTGATGGACGACGCTAATGTGCCATCGCTGTTGTCAATGGCCTATCTGGGTGATGTCGCTATAGACGACCCCATCTATCAGAATACCCGTCGCTTTGTGTGGTCTACGGACAACCCTTCCTTCTTCAGCGGTAAGGCAGGAGAGGGCATTGGCGGCCCGCATGTCGGCATGGATATGCCTTGGCCTATGTCTATTATGATGCTGGCCTTTACCAGTCAGGATGATGCCGAAATCAAGCGCTGCATAGAGATGCTGATGTCTACGGATGGCAGTACGGGTTTCATCCATGAGTCGTTCGACAAAGACGATGCCAATCACTATACCAGGGCATGGTTTGCCTGGCAGAATACACTGTTTGGTGAATTGATTCTCAAGCTGATAGCTGATGGCAAGGTAGACTTGTTGAACAGCTGTAAGCGAAAGGTAGGTAAATGAATGATGCCAATAAACACAATGACAAACAAAATATGATGAAAACAAGAATGCTGAAGATGATGACGGCCGCTATGCTGCTATGCACAGGGTGCTTACAGACCAAAGCCGTCGATGTGAATTTCAAACTGTCGTTGAAGAAGCCAGGCAACGACGCCGTCACTTACCCCTTAACCCTACATGGCAATACCTTGCGTGCTGCGAAGGAGTTGCCGCTGACAATGCAGAGCAGTCTGCTGACGGACGGCAACGGCAAGCGACTCGTCGTGACGCTGACTGCTAAGGAGCGCATCTATTATAATATAGGTGTGAGCATTCCTACCGACTACCGTACCGAAGACTGCGAGTTCTATCTGCCAGGTTTCTGGTATCACAAGAACCTGCGCTCACCCAAAGAGGCTCCGTCGTTCCATACCTCTAAGAGCTGGAACTTCCGTGAAGACCGCTTGTCGTCACCGCTCACTGGCGTCTATGATGCCAAGAGTGGTCGCACACTCACCGTGTTGCGCAGTTTGGGAGAGCGTGCTGACGCACTGACTACCCATCAGGATGGTGAAGTGATTCTGGGTGGAAAGACCTCGGTGGGCTATCTGGGCTTCGACAACGAACGCGGCCGAGCCTCGCTGACCTTCGGTTATCCGTGGGTAGAGACACCTAAGCGCTATATCCGCAAACTCACACTGGTGAAACCCGCCACCACCTTTGCCAAACTGGAGCCCGGCGAACACATCACGCTGAACTGGTTTATCCACGAGGGCGAAGCTAAAGACTATGGTCAGTTTGTGGCTGACACATGGACCTATTGCGTAGACCGCATCAAGCCGACAGCCATCCGTGCCCTCTATACCCCTGCACAGATGAAGGCCCAGTTGGCCAACTACTTCCGCAAGGCATACGTAGACAAATATGCGCTGAAGTACCATTCCGGTTCTAATGTGCGCTGCGACGACTGTCTGCCGTCAGATCATGTCACGTTAGGCTTCGTAGGCCGTGTGCTGCTCAATGCCTTCAACTCATTAGAATATGGTGAGCAGACGGGAGAACAGCAGTTGACGGACATGGGACAAGCCATCTTTGACAGTTGGCTGCAGCATGGTTTCACAGCCCGTGGCTACTTCAAGGAGGATATGCGCATCAGTCACGGCATACCAGCTGACAAAGACTGCATTCACAGCATCCGCCAACAGTCGGAAGCCGTCTATGCCGTGCTTCACTACTTGGCATACGAGAAGCAGCAAGGACGCAAGCATAAGCAATGGGAACAGAAGATGCGCACGCTGCTGGACCAGATGCTGCTATTACAGAAGGCTGATGGCAGCTTCCCCCGTAAGTACCGTGATGACCAGAGCGATTTCGATGCCTCGGGTGGTTCAACACCCTCAGCAACATCAACATTGGTGATGGGCTATAAATACTTTGGTGACAAGCGTTACCTGCAGGCTGCCAAAAAGACGGTAGACTATCTGGAGAAGAACATCATCTCGAAGAGCGACTACTTCTCAAGTACGCTCGACGCCAACTGTGAAGATAAAGAGGCTGCCATCAGTGCCGTCACAGCCACCTATTATCTGGCTATGGTTACCAAGAAAAACGAGCGCCAGCACTATGTAGACCTCTGCAAGCAGGCAACCTATTTTGCCCTGTCGTGGTACTATCTGTGGGATGTTCCCTTTGCCCAGGGTCAGATGTTAGGCGACCTCGACTTCCACAGTCGTGGCTGGAGCAATGTGTCGGTGGAGAACAACCACATCGACGTCTTTGTCTTTGAGTTGCCTCATATTGCCCGTTGGCTGTCCAAGGAAACAGGCGAAGCGCGTTTCGCCCTGTTGTGCGATGTCATTGAGTCGTCGCTCTGCCAGTTGCTGCCTACCCAGGACCGTCTGTGCGGCATTGCCGTGCCTGGCTTCAACCCCGAGGTGGTGCAGCACACCCATTGGGACTATGGCAAGAACGGTAAGGGATTCTATAACGACATCTTTGCACCAGGATGGACGGTAGCCAGCTTGTGGGAACTTTATTCGCCTGAAAGAACGGTTAATTTCTTGAAGTAATGTTTGGCTAATACCGAAAAAATGTGTTCCTTTGTACGCACAAAAGTACACTAAACACAAAAATGATGAAAAAGATTACAACCATTACTCTTCTGATGCTCTTTATCGCGATGGTGGTGCTGGCCGATGACAAACTTACTGGTACACCCATTGGCAGCACACCATCCGTAGACTATACGAACGGACTGCCAACCACTGTGCGTAATACTTATGCAGATGCTTTCGACGGCAGTCTGGACACTTATTTCGCCTCCTACGAACGAAGCTACACATGGGCAGGGCTTGACCTGGGTAGTCCTCATGTGATTACCCGTGTGGCATGGTCGCCCCGCAACGACGGACTAGGCGAGGGTAGGATTGTGCTGGGTGTCTTCGAAGGTGCTAACAGGGCAGACTTTATGGATGCCCTGCCTCTCTATATCATCTCCGAGCGTGGCACCATAGGACAGATGTCGCATGCTGATATCGCTTGTTCGCGCGGCTTCCGTTATGTGCGTTATGTCGGTCCGTCTGACAGTCGCTGTAATATTGCTGAGATAGCATTCTATGGCCATGAGGGTGCAGGCGACGACTCGCACTTCTTTCAACTCACCCAACTGCCTACTGTCAGCATACATACACAGGATGGCGTCATCCCCTTTGATAAGGAAACGGACATCGTCTCGCAAGTAACCATCATCTCTGATGGCGGTACAACCCTTCTGTCTGAACCTGCTGGAGTCCGTGAGCGTGGCAATGCGTCGAGATCGTTCCCCAAGAAACCTTGGCGCATCAAGTTTGACAAGAAGCAACAGCCTCTCGGTGCTCCTGCCAAGGCGAAGAAATGGACACTTTTAAATAACTATGGTGACAAGACGCTGATGCGCAATCTGCTGGCCTTTGAACTCAGCAAGCGTATGGGCATGCCCTATACACCCTTCGGTCAGCCTGTCGATGTGCTGATGAATGGTGAGTATAAAGGCTGCTACCAGCTGTGTGACCAAATTGAAGTCGGCAAAGGACGTATTAACGTTACCGAGATGGCTCCCGAAGACAATAGTGGCAGTGCACTCACTGGCGGTTACCTGGTAGAGATTGACGCCTATGCTCAAGACGAAATCTCGTGGTTTGTTTCTGAACAAGGTAACCCTGTAACGATTAAGTCGCCGAGCGACGATGAGATAACCAGTGAGCAAACAACCTATATCACACAGCAGTTTAACACGATGGAGCGCAACTGGCGGCAGTATCTGTACTTGCCGACCTTCCTGCGCCACTTCCTGGTGGGCGAACTCTCTGGCAATACCGATACCTATTGGAGTACCTATATGTATAAGCACCGCGACGACCCTCTGTTCTATACAGGACCGGTGTGGGACTTTGACATTGCTTTCGACAATGACTACCGTACCTATCCCATCAATTCGAATGGAGACTACGTCTATCGTACCACTGGCAGCTGTGCCGGCAATATGCGTTCTTTCGTAAACCGCATCATCAATGATGAGGCTGTTAAGAAGCAGTTGCTGGCTGTTTGGGACTCCGTGCGTCAGGCAGGACTGACTGAAAGCATGATAGATGAATACATCACCCAAATGGCTACGAAACTCGACCAGTCTCAGCAGCTGAACTTCATGCGATGGCCCATACTGAACAACTTTGTCCATCAGAACCCGATGGTCTGGGGAAGCTATGAGGCTGAAGTGGACAATGTTCGTCGCTTCATGCGTGAGCGCATCGAATGGATGGACAACAAACTGGGTTATGAATATGTGCCCAATGCTATTAGCACCATTACGTCGTCTACTGACAACAGCCAGCAAGTCTATAGCTTGCAAGGCGTTAGCTATGGCTCTTCGCTGGAGACCTTGCCAGCGGGAGTCTATATTGTTAAACAAGGCCAAACCATTAAAAAGATAAGAAAGAAATGAAAACTAAGATATTGCTCTTCTTACTGCTCCTGACCAGCAGTAGTAATGCTCAGGAACGTAAGGCTTATATGGTAGCCAACGCCCATCTTGACACCCAATGGAACTGGGATGTGCAAGCCACCATACGGCACCATATCAAAAACACCTTAACACAAAACTTCCTGTTGTTCCGTCAGTATCCGGACTATGTCTTTAACTTCGAGGGTGCCGTCAAGTATGCATGGATGAAAGAGTACTATCCGTCACTCTATACTGAACTGAAACAATGGATAGCACGTGACCGTTGGCATATTGCCGGCAGTTCGTGGGATGCCAACGAGACAATGGTGTGTTCGCCTGAGGCTTTTATCAGAAATATCTTGTTAGGTCAGACCTTCTACCGTCAGGAGTTTGGCAGAGAGGCTACCGATATTTTCCTGCCTGACTGTTTCGGTTTTCCCTATACGCTGCCTACACTGGCCAGCCATTGCGGACTCATCGGCTTCTCATCGCAGAAGTTGGCATGGCGTGCCCGTCCCTTCTATGCTGACGGTAAGCGCTATCCCTTCTCGCTGGGTTTGTGGAAGGGTGTTGATGGCAGTCAGATTATGATGGTGCATGGCTTCGGCTACTCTGACCGCTATAACGACCACGATCTGTCGCACAACCAGCGTCTGTGGCAGGAGACTGGTGAGAGTCCGCTGGGCATAGCCTACAGATATTATGGTACGGGAGATATCGGCGGTTCTCCCACGCTGTCGTCTGTTCGTGCACTGGAGAAAGGTATTCATGGCGATGGCCCTATCAAGATTATCAGCGCTGCCAGTGATCAGCTCTATCGTGATTTCCAGCCTTATGATAAACATCCTGAGTTGCCGGTCTTTGACGGTGAACTGCCTATGGACCTGCATGGCAATGGCTGTTACACGTCGCAGGCTGCCATGAAGCTCTATAACCGCCAGAACGAACACCTCGGTGATGCTGCAGAGCGCACAGCCGTGATGGCCGACTGGCTGGGTGCCCGTCGATATCCTCAGCAACAGCTGACAGATATCTGGCGCCGCGTTATCTGGCATCAGTTCCACGACGATGTGACAGGTACCAGTATTCCCAAGGCATACGAATATTCCTGGAATGACGAACTGCTGAGCTTGAAACAGTTCTCTTCGGTGCTTACCAACAGTGTGGCAGCAACAGCACGACATCTGGACACCCAAGTTAAAGGTACGCCTTTAGTGGTATATAATAATGAGAGCTTCCCCGTTACCTCTGTGGTAAAGGTAGACCTGCCTGAAGGACGCAGCTATCAGGTGAGCGATGCTCGTGGTCGTCGGGTGAAGACACAACTGACAGCCGACGGACAGTTGCTCTTTGAAGCTACAGTACCTGCTATGGGCATGGCGGTTTACAGCTTGTCTTCCACATCGCGCCCGACAAAACAGAATCCCCGTCATATCCAGCGCATAGAAAACAGTGTCTATCGTCTGCAAGTGGATGAGCATGGAGACATTATCTCGCTGTTTGACAAGCGGGTGGGGAAGGAACTGGTGGCAGAGGGACACCGCATCCGTCTGGTGGTGTTTGACGACTGTAAGTCTGAGGCTTGGCCCGCTTGGGAAATCCACAAGCGTACACTGGATAAGGAACCGCTGCCCATCCATCAGGATGTTGACGTGCAACTCGTGGAACAGGGCGCTGTACGCCAGACGCTGTGCATCAGCAAACGTTATGGCGATACGCGTATTTGTCAGTATATTCACCTTTACGAAGGCGCTCTTGCCGATCAGGTAAGAATTGATAATGAGGTAGATTGGTGTGCAGAGAATGCATTGCTGAAGGCGGAGTTCCCGCTGGGTGTCAGCAATCCGAAAGCTACTTATGACCTCGGACTGGGCAGTATTCAGCGCAGTACGAATACAGATACACAATATGAGGTGTGCAGTCACGAGTGGACAGACCTCACAGACGTTTCAGGAGACTATGGTGTTACCATCCTCAACGATAGTCGCTACGGATGGGATAAACCTACGGACAACACGCTGCGTCTCTCGCTGCTCTATGCTCCTAAGCCTGGCGGTGGCTATACTTATCAGGCGCATCAGGACAAGGGTTACCATGTGTTCTCCTATAGTATTGTCGGACATCAGGGTGCTTTGTCTACCACTCATGCTGCCCAACAGGCTACAGCATTAAACAGTCCGCTGCGTGCCTTCGTGGTGTCTAAACACAAGGGAGCTCTGGGACGTGAATGGTCTTTCCTGCAGAGTGACAACGAGCATGTAGTAGTTCGCACCATGAAACGTGCTGAGGTTAGCGATGAGTATGTCGTGCGTATCCATGAGTTGAGTGGAGAGAGCCATCAGACAGCTCATCTCACATTCCCTGTCGACATTGAGCAGGCTGTTGAGGCCGATGGCACGGAGCGTACGATATCTGCCGCCTCTTTTAGTGGACGTCAGTTGACCGTGAACGTAGAACCCTATAGTGTCAAGACCTATAAGGTGAAGTTGGCATCTGTACAACCATTGCCATCAGAAGGAATATATCAGACGGTATCGCTGCCATTCAATCGCAAGTGTGCTACCTTTAATGAGTTCCGTTCCGAGGCAGACTTTGAAAACGGATATAGCTATGCTGCTGAACTCTTCCCCGATTCGCTGACAGCAGGTGGAGTACCGTTCACCTTTGGCGAGCGAGAAAGTCTTAACGGACTGTCTTGTCATGGAGATACGCTGACCTTGCCCGCAAGTGCAGCACCATCACATCTCTACTTGTTGGTAGCCAGCAATCAAGGTGATCGCCAAGCAGTATTCCAGATGGGAAAACAGCAACAGCAAGTAGACATACCTTTCTATAGCGGTTTCGTTGGTCAGTGGGGACATAAAGGGCAGACCGAGGGCTTCTTGAAACCTGCCGAGGTGGCCTGGATAGGTACACATCGTCATAGTGCCGCACAAGATGAGCCTTATGAGTTTACCTATATGTATAAGGTACGCCTCGACCTGCCGAAAGGTTGCCGTCAGGTGGTTGTGCCTGCTGATGAGCATGTAGTCATATTTGCAGCCACTCTTTTCAGTGGCACATTGGCAGAAGGAACACCCGCTTCTCGTCTTTTCCTGACCTCAAACGGCGAAAACAGGGCTAAATAGTGCCCATATTCCCATTATACAAATAGTGATATATTGTAGCGTAATGAGTTGATTATCAGTGTTAATAGAATTGTATAACGAAAAAAACGTTATACAATTCTTTTGTTTTCTACACCTATGGTGAAAACACTGTAATTTTGCAGCAGGAAACTACAAATTAACCCAAAATTATAAAAGAAACAAAATGACTGACATGAAGAAAAAACTATTAACAGGTTTCAGAGCCGTCATTGGAACGTGGGTGAAAGCAAGCACCATCTGTCTGGTGGCATTGCTCGCCATGAGTGCCCATCTGACGGTTTCTGCTGCCATGCAGCAACAAGCCAGTGAAATTCAAGTGACGGGAATGGTGACCGACCAGCAAAAAGAACCGTTGGTGGGTGTTACTGTTGCCGTTGTTGGCGGTCAAGCACGTACCATTACCGATTTGGATGGTATGTTCCGCATCACTGTTCCTCAGAAGAGTACTACAGAGTTGGAACTGACCTACATTGGTTTTAAGCGTAAGATTGTTAAGGTGAATGGTGCCCGACTCCTCAACGTGATGATGGAGGAAGAAGCCAATGAGTTCAATGAGGTCGTAGTCACTGGTTATACCAGTCAGAAGAAGGCCTCTATCATCGGTTCTATCGAGACCATTAATCCTGGTGAACTGCAGTTCGGTTCTACGCGTACATTGTCAAATAACTTGGCTGGTAAATTGAGTGGTGTCATTGGTATTCAGCGCTCTGGTGAACCTGGCTATGACGACTCTAACTTCTGGATTCGTGGTATCTCTACTTTCTCAGGCAGCAACAACCCATTGATTCTGATTGATGGTGTAGCCCGCGACTTGAACAATGTCGATGTGTCTGAGATTGAGTCATTCTCTATTCTGAAGGATGCCTCGGCTTCAGCCATGTATGGTGTACGTGGTGCTAACGGTGTGATTGTCATCACCACCAAACGTGGTAAGATTGGTGCCCCACAGGTACGCTTCCACTTGGAGCATAGCATCAACCAGCCCACTAAGTTGCCCGAGTTCCTCAATGCTCCTGACTATATGTCACTGCTCAACCAGTTGGCCGCACAGGATGGACAGGCACTGCCCTTTACTCAGCAGCAGATTGACCGTACGCGTTCTGGTTACGACCCCGACCTCTATCCCGATGTCAACTGGGTAGACGCTATCACCAAGGACTACGCCTATACCACCCGTGGCAATTTGGATATCAGTGGTGGTTCTGACTTCCTGCGCTATAGCATTGTAGCCTCTTACTTCAAAGAGACCGGTATTCTGGAACAGGACAAGAGTCTGATTGTGGACAATGCCACCAACAACCAGCAGTTTAACCTGCGTACTAATATTGATATGGATGTCACCAAGACCACCATGCTGCGCGTTAACATCGGTGGCTACCTGAACCGCTTCAAGAAACAGCGTTGTGACACAGACGGTGCTTTTGGTGAGGCCTTCCGCACGCTGCCCTTCATCCATCCTGCCCGTTATAGCGATGGTGCTATCCCCTTGATTTCCAACCGTGCCAACCCTTGGCGTACAGTGACCCAGCAGGGCTATGACTTCATCACTTCCAGCAAGATACAGACGCTGTTCAGCGTAGAGCAAGACTTGAAGATGATTACGCCAGGACTGAAAGCCAAGGCGCTGTTCAGCTTCGACCGTTGGAACCGCAGCCGTCGCAGTCGTACGGCTAAGCCCGCTACTGTATTCCCTGCCACAGGCCGCGACGAGGAAGGTAACCTCATCTATTCACAGTTTGAGACAGGCGACGAGTCTATGGGTTCTGAGCAAGGTACGGAATATGGTAACACCAATGTATATTTCGAGGCAGACCTGATGTATAACCGTCGCTTTGGCAAGGTAGATTTAGATGCTATGCTGCTCTATAACCAGCAGGCTTACGACGATGGTAGCATCCAGGACTATCGCAAGCAGGGTATTGCCGGTCGTCTGTCTGCCACCTATGATAACCGCTATGTTGCAGAGTTTAACTTCGGTTACAATGGTTCCGAGAACTTTGCCAAAGGCAAGCGCTTCGGATTCTTCCCCTCATTTGCCATTGGTTGGCTGCTCAGCGAGGAGCCTTTCATGGAGAAGATGAAGCCCATCTTCCATAAGATTAAGTTCCGTGCCAGCATCGGTCAGGCCGGTGACGACAACATTGGTGGTCGACGCTTTGCTTACCTCGGCACCTTGTATACCGAGCAGGAAGGTTACAGATGGGGTACAAACGGACAGCGCGACTATATCAAGAAAGGAATCACCGAGGGTGAGATTGGTGTCGACAACCTGACATGGGAGACCGTTACCAAAAAGAATTTCGGTGTGGAACTGGGACTTTGGAACATGCTCGACTTCAACTTCGACATCTTCCGTGAAGACCGTAAGGACATCTTCATGGAGCGTTCTATCATACCTACACAGACTGGTTTCGTCAAAGCTCCTTGGGCTAACTTCGGTAAGGTGAAGAATCAGGGTGTCGAGATGACGCTCAACTTCCATAAGCAGTGGAACAAAGACCTCTTTACCTCAGCATACGCCAACTTTACCTATGCCAAGAACGAGGTGGTAGAGAAAGACGAACCCGAATCACTGAAGGGTACTCACCGTTCGCAGACTGGTCGTTCGATGAATGAGCTCTGGGGTTTGACCGCTGAGCGCCTCTTCACTTACGACGACTTCAATGCCGATGGTACACTGAAGGACGGCATCCCCTCACAGGAGGGCGTAGGTGCTGTGAAGCTTCATCCTGGTGACATCAAATATGTCGATGTGAATGGTGATGGTATTATTACCGAGGAAGACGAAGGATTTATCGGTGGTACCGTTGACCCACGCATCGTCTATGGCTTCGGTGGTGTCATCAGCTATAAGAACTTCGACCTGAACTTCTTCTTCCAGGGCACTGGCGATATGTATCGTGTCATCGGTGGTCAGCCTTACTTCCTGCCTGGTGGAGGTACGACGACAGAGGGTAATGCATACGCTTATAATATCAGCGACCGTTGGACAGAAGACAACCAGGATCCATACGCTTTCTGGCCTCGCCTGAGCTATGGTCCTAATAAGAACAACTACCGTCGCTCTACATGGTGGAAGAAGGATATGAGTTTCCTGCGTTGTAAGACCATCGAGGTAGGTTACACCTTCCCCAAGTCATGGTTTGAGCGTTTCTATGTGAAGAGCTGCCGTGTCTTTGTCAGTGGCAACAACCTCTTCTGTCTCTCTTCATTCAAGTTGTGGGATCCTGAGTTGGGCACCGACGACGGTCTGAAGTATCCTATGAATCGCTCAGTGATGTTTGGTATTGACATTAACTTCTAAGTGAGTAATGAGTAATAAAATAAAAAAAAATAAAATGACCAACATAATGAAACATAATATAAAGCATTTGATTGTCGCAGGTTCTGTATGTTTCTGTATGACAGCAACCACACCATTGCTCTCTTCCTGCTCTGACTATTTGGACAAAGAGCCAGACACCGAATTGACCACAGAGATGGCTTTCGACAACCGTGACAAGGTGTATTCGTGGCTCAGCTACGTATACAACATTATCCACACACCGGATAAGTGGGAACTCAAGGCAGACGGCTATGAAGTCTTTGCCGACGACTTGACACCCTCTGCCCGTTGGCAGCAGTGGGACTGGGACCGCGTTATCCCGAAGATTCTGGGTCAGTGGACCATCAACTCACAGTGGGGTGGCGATCTTTGGCATATGATGCCACGCTATATCCGTCATGGCTACATCTTCCGCAACATGGTGAAGGCCATGCCCGACTATGACCTTCCGCAATCGGAGGTTGACAACATGAAGAACGAGGTAAAGTTCCTTTGCGCCTATGCCTGGTGGCAGATGGCTGAGAACTATGGCGGCATACCTTTCAAACCTGACTATATCGCACCTACCGACTTCGATATCGCTGACCTCATGGTTGGTCAGTCTAAATTTGACGACGTGGTGAACTACTGCGACCAGCAGATGCTGGAGGCTGCTATGGCACTGCCTGCCGTCTATGACGACCCCTCAAAGTATGGTCGCATCAACCGTATCATGGCACTCACCGTACGCTCGCGTATGCTGCTCTTCGCTGCCAGCCCGCTGGTGAACGGAAACCCTTGGTATACCAACTACGTGAACGACAAGGGCGAGCAGATTTTCAACCCCAATTTTGACCAGACAAAATGGACCAAGGCTGTTGCTGCTCTTAAGCTCTGTATCGATGAAGCTGAGAAGGCTGGCTATGCACTCTACACCGAGCCCGGTCCTAATGGTGGCATTGACCCCTTCCTCTCTACCTATAACGTGCATATCAAGCGCTGGAGCGAAGGAAACCACGAAATCACTTTCCCTGTTACCAAGAACAATGGCTATAAAGATACTTTCCTGCGTGTTGTCTCAGTACGCGACTACGGCGGTGGCAATGGCTTAGGTGTATACCAGGGTCTGGTAGATGCCTTCTTCATGGCCAACGGTCTGCCCATCGACGACCCCAACAGCGGTTATGTGGAGAACGGTTTCTCACGTGTCGTAGAGAGTCGCCCGACAGTTACCTCTTGGGAGTATGGTACGGGTAATCCCGGTGAGATTACTGCCCGTGGTACCTATAATATGTATTGCAATCGTGAGCCTCGCTTCTATAATGCCGTCAGTTTCCATGGCTCATGGCTTGCCGTCGCCAAGCGTAAGTATAGCTTCTTCAAGAATGGCTTGGACAATGTGCAGAGCAGTTCTCCTCACGATGCTCCTCAGAATGGCTATCTGGCACGTAAGGGCTTGAATGTCCTCGACAACTATCTTACTGGTGCCGTCACCGAGCGTCAGGGCTTTACCTACCGTCTGGCCTTCACCTACCTCGATTATGCTGAGGCACTCAACGAGGCTACCAACGATGCTGCTTCACGTGCTGAGGCACTCATCTATCTGAACCGCATCCGTGAGCGTGCAGGTGTTCGTCAGTATACTTTCGATGCTGTTGATGCCAGTGATCCTGACTACATCCAGGTTCAGAACACACAGGAAGATATGCGTCGTGTGATACGTGCTGAACGCCGTGTGGAGCTCTGCTGCGAGAACAACCGCTGGTATGACATCCGTCGCTGGATGCAAGCAGAGAGCTTGCCTGAGATGTGCGGCGATGACTATGGTATGAACTTCCAGGGAACCAACCAGACAGAGTTCTTCAAGCGTACTGTTTTCCAGACTCGTGTTTGGAAGCGCCAATACTACTGGATGCCTATCTACATTGATGAGTACGAGAAGAATCCAAACCTCCGCGAGGCTCCCTTCTGGGTTGCTGATACTGGGAAATAAGGCAATTGATAATTGAAAACTGATAATTGATAATTATGAAAAAGCAACTGTTATATAAATACAGCATGGTCTGTGCTCTTATTGCTGTGCTGTGCTCTTGCAATAAAGACCCGGAATACTTCTCGCTGCCTTACAATGCTGACGAGATGCACATTCAAAGTTCTGTTCAGGAGATAGTGCTCGACAAGAGTCTCGGCAATAAGCCTGCTGTTACCTTTACGTGGAACAAGGCTACCAGTCCCGTATCTCCTGACGATGAAGTGACCTATAAGCTGTGCTTCTATCCTGCGTCTATGAAAGATCAGCGCTCGGCCTACATTGATGCTGGCAAACAGCTCAGTCTGACACTTACTCACGATGAGTTCAACTCTATGCTGGCACGTTGGGCATTGCCTGGCCAGTCTGTACGTGTCATTGCTCAGGTGGTCAGTGAGTTCCATAACGAGAGCCGCTATGTACGCCCTGAAGTGTCTACTATTGAACTGACAGCTACTGGTTATGAAAAGTATCCTACCTATCTCTATATGATCATGACCGACAGTGAGACAGGTGCTGTGACTAACCAGCGTCTGGAACAGCGCCAGTTGGGTACAGGAATCTATGAGGCTACCGTCAATCTGAAGGCATGCTCTTACCACTTCACAACAAGTGAGGAAGCATATCCTGTCTATGGTATGGCTGTTGGTGGTGATGGACAGCAGATGGACTATGTTACAGAAGGCGAATACACCGAGTTCGAGAATCTCTTTACTGGTCGTCGCACCATTATTGTCGACACCAATCCTGAATACAATGACTGCCGTGTGCTCGACATTGTCACACTGCCCAGCCCTGATGTTATCTGGATTTGCGGTAATGGCTGCTCTGTAGGTTGGAATACCAATACACCCGATGGCCACATGGATATGGTAGGTAGTGCTCGCGAGCCTTACTACTACGCCTGGACAGGTGAGTTCATTGCCGGTGGTGAGCTGAAGATAGGTCTTGGTGGCGGCTGGGGCGACAACTTCTTCTTTGCACCTGCAGAGAATGCTGACCCATTGACAGACCATCGTCTCAACATGTATCGTCTGCAAGGTGCTGGTGGAGATATTAAGTGGGTACCCAGTGTCAGTGGTCGCTATACCTTCACGCTCTGTCTGCTGGCCACCGACTTGCACACAACGTTTGAACCTGCAGAATAAATCACTTTGAATCTATGAATTGTTTTAAGTTATTCACGATAGTCCTGTCCTTGACCTGCTTATCTTGCACGGTCAAGGCAGGCAGTAGTGACACCTATCAGAATCCCATCATCCGCTACAGCCTTCCCGATCCAACGATTATCAAGGCTGCCGATGGTTTCTTCTATATCTACGCTACCGAGGATACGCATAACGTGCCTATCTACCGTTCCAAGAACCTCGTCAACTGGGTATATGCCGGTACGGCATTCAACGACCGCACTCGTCCTATGGACTTCGTTCCTAATGGTGGTATATGGGCTCCTGATATCAACTATATCGATGGTCAGTACGTGCTCTACTACTCTAAGTCAGAGTGGGGCAAGACCTGGGAGTGTGGTATAGGTGTTGCTGTTAGTGACCGTCCCAATGGTGGCTTCCACGATGCTCATAAATTGTTTATCTCTTCTGAGGTAAATATTGAGAACTGCATAGACCCCTTCTTCATTCAAGAAGATGGACGTAACTATCTCTTTTGGGGCTCTTTCCATGATATCTATGGTGTTGAGCTCACTGCAGATGGCCTGAGCATCAAGGAGGGCTGTACACCCCAGAAGATTGCTGGTGGACTGATAGAGGCCACGATGATAGTGAAACACGCTGGCTTCTTCTATCTCATTGGCTCTGCTGGTTCTTGCTGTGAAGGTGCAAAGAGTACCTATCGCCTGGTGGTTGCACGCTCGCGCAATCTCTTCGGACCCTATGTCGACCGACAAGGACGTAGTGCCATAGGCGACAACTTCAGTACGCTACTCACCAAGAGCAGTCATGTTTTTGGCCCTGGTCACTGCTCGGAGTTTGTTACAGATGATGCCGGTCAGACTTGGGTGCTCTATCATGGTTTCCAGGCCAGCGATGTCGAAGCAGGTCGTGTGGTCTACCTTGACAAGATAGAGTGGGGTAGCGACGGATGGCCCACCATCAAGAATTCGCAACCTTCTGTAGAGGCAGAAGTTCCACTCTTTGGAGAGGCTGCCGGTATGGAGGAAACAGCACTCGACAACAGCTTTATCCTCATGCCTACCGAGAACCGCGATATGTTACGCGTAGAGGCAGACAATGATACCCCTTTCTCCTGGCAGCTTATCAGTATGAGTGGTGTCACCCTTGGCAAGGGAACAGCTTCTCGTACCGCCATCATCGATACCAGTAAGGTGTCCTCTGGTCCTTATATCGTACAGCTGAAAGGTAAGAACAGCATCAAGACAGAGAAACTGTTGAAGCTTTAACCCATAGCTTTAATCAATCATCAACCTCTTTTCATCCCGCTCTCTCTTCATCTGATGTTGAGCAGAGCGGGATGAAATTTGCATTTATGATGCGCTGTTATAAAATAATTCTATAATTAATTTTTCTGTTCTTGATTTTTTTATTAATTTTGCATGCTGAAACGACACTAACCGTGGAGAACAGATATGAATGTGAAATTGACATACCTATTACTACTATTACTTATGCTGTCCTGTAAGACGGCATTTGCAGGAGATTCTAATATTTGGCTGGACAAACTCGATAAGAGTCTTGACCGTCGTGACTATTTCGACCGTCAGCGCACTGATCGTATTGAGCAGTTGCGTCAAGGATTAGCCAAAGCTCGTGAGAATGGTCGTGAGTACGAACAACTCTATGCCTTATTCGACGAATACAGAGCCTATTGCTACGACTCTGCACGTTTTTATGCTTCCGCTTGTCTGGAGTCGGCACAGACTTCGGGCGACCAAGACAAAGTGGTAAAGGCCAAGAATGCTATTGCCTTCTCCTTGATATCTGCGGGCATACTCTCTGAAGCTCATGCATTGTTGCAGACAATCGACCGTTCACATTTGAAGGGCGACTTGTTGAAAGACTATTATCAGCAGAACTGCAACTTGTGGCGCTCCATGGCAGACTATGTCAGAGAAGAGCCATATTATACCAAATACATCACGCAGAGCAATGCCTACCTCGACTCGCTGAAACAGCTCTTCCCAGAAAACAGCATGGAGTGGTGGTCCTTTACGGGATCGCACCAGATGCGCAATCATCAGTTCCATGAAGCATTGGCCTCTTTTGAGAATGTCTTGCAACTCTGCGACTCCAACCTGCACCAGCGTGCAATGACTACTGCAGAGATGGCATGGGCCTATATCTATCTGGACGACGAGGAGAAAGCCATCAGCTATTTTGCCCAGTCGGCTATTGCGGATAACGAGACAGCAACACGTGAGATTACTGCCCTTTACCATTTGTCGCGCCTGGTATATAAGCAGGGAGACTACGACCGAGCTAGCCGCTATGTGCACCAGGCTTTGGAGGATGTCAACTTCTACGGAACGCGTCTGCGCAAGGTAGAAATTAACGATATTCTGCCCATTATTGAGCAAGACCGCTATGTGGCGCTGATGAGTCAGCGCAACTGGCTCTTTGCTGCCACGGGCTTGGCTGTAGCTTTGTTGCTTGGCATTTTGGGCAGCTATTGGACCATCCATCGGAAGAATCGCAAACTGACAGAGGCTCGTGAGACAATTCGTCAGCAGCTGGATGAGTTGCAGGTTAAGAATGACCAGCTTTCTTCTGTGATTCATCAGCTCAAGGAGGCAAACAAGATTAAGAACGAGTATATTGGTCGCTCTTTCTACACCAATGCGGAGTATATTGCAAAGTTAGAGAAGCTCTACTTAGCCCTTGACCGCAAGATTGTGGCATGCCAGTATGATGACCTGCGCACCACCCTGAAGCAGTCGGCACTGAATGCTGAGCGTGAGAACATGTTTGAGTCTTTTGACCAGACATTCCTCAAACTTTTCCCACAGTTTGTTGCAAAGTATAACGAACTGTTCGAGGAAAAAGACCGCAAAGAGCCTGCCAATGATCATTCATTAACAAGTGAGATGCGTATTTTTGCACTCATCCGACTGGGTATTACTGATAGTGATCGCATTGCTAATTTCCTTGATTATTCGGTTCATACCGTGAATACCTACAAGACACGCATCAAAAACCGCTCAAAGGTCGATAATGACCAGTTTGAACAGCTCATAATGGAGATATAGAGTGCTATACAAAGCAATATTTCCGTTATACAAGATACTATAATGTGAATAGTTAAGCCGCTGATAATCAGCGGCTTTTTGTTTGTATAACAGGATATTGATTATACAATGTCTTGCAAACTTCTTTTTCCTCGCATTAAGTCCTACCTTTGCAGCAGAAAAATTTCTAAAACGTATGAAAAAGATATTCGCACTTCTAACCATTTTATTCTGTATGGACTCTGTATCCGCTCAGGAACTGAACCCAGTGGCTCACCCTGATGCTGTTGTCAATGCTGGCAAGGCTCGCTTTACTGTGTTGACACCTGAGATGATACGCATCCAGTACAGTGATCGCGCACTCTTTGAAGACCGTGCCACCTTTGCCATTGTTAATCGTCGTCTGCCTGTTCCTGCTTTCACTACAGAGGAAAAAGACGGCTGGCTGACCATTACTACCGATGCGCTGACGCTTAAATATAAGAAAGGTGGAGTCATCGACGGTCGTCATCCTTCTGCTGATGTCCTCTCAGTGAGCATGTCGCTCAATGGACGCCGTGTTGTGTGGTATCCTGGTAAAGATGATGCCATGAACCTCAAAGGAACTACCCGTACGCTGGATGGACAAATAGGTGACAACAAACGTCAGGAGATGGAGAATGGTTTGCTATCGCGTGCCGGCTGGAGCATCATCGACGAGTCTCCTCGCACTAAGCGCGGTGACGGTTCTACCACTTTTGCTTTCGACAAACAGGTTGATGGCATCGAGTGGTTGGCAGAACCTGTTGACAAGAATGCTATTGACTGGTACTTTATGGGTTACGGCCATCAGTATAAGAAAGCATTAGGCGATTATATCAAGGTGGCTGGCCGTCAGCCCATGCCCCCGCTCTTTGTGCTGGGCTATTGGTACAGCAAGTACCAGCGCTACACCAGCGACGAGTTTATGGAGATTGTCAATGATGTCAAGCGTTTCCAGATTCCTATGGATGTGATGATTTTCGATATGGACTGGCACACCCAAGGATGGACTGGTTGGACATGGGACAGAACAGCAATTCCCGATCCTGAAGGACTCATCGACTGGATGCATAAGCAAGGTCTCCGCGTGTCGCTTAACCTGCACCCTGCTGATGGTGTTGATGACGATGAAGATTACTTTACCGAACTGCGTGAGGATATGGGTATGAATAAGGATACCAAGGTTGTTCCTTGGAATCTGAGCGATGGCCGCTTCTATCATAATATGTTCAACCGCATCATCCGTGCCCGTGAAAAGCAGGGCGTCGACTTCTGGTGGCTCGACTGGCAGCAGAATCTCACCAGCAACTATATCAATGGGTTGGGAGAGACCTT
>Ga0310691_10002809_pt1 | contig 22130 bp, 17 predicted proteins | sample 176DNAGHGlowgp2_FD_203887 | JGI IMG/M metagenome (GOLD analysis project Ga0310691, IMG submission 203887) | Sheep rumen microbial communities from Palmerston North, Manawatu-Wanganui, New Zealand - 1766 DNA GHGlow gp2 (v2) (version 2) | ecosystem: Host-associated > Mammals > Digestive system >...
TGATTTTAGAAAGTTTGTAAAGGAAACAGACCGGAATGACTTTAAGTATGTTGTTCCTGATTTCAGGCTGAATAAGCTGTACGATAAACTTGACACACTCTCGCAGGCGCAGAAAGATAAAGTCGAATTTTTGTGCAATGAATGCTGCTTGTTTTACTGCAAAGACAGAAAAACTTGCTATGAAAATGTCAGCCGAAAAAATCTCGGAGAAAACTGTCCCGAACACATCTGTACGGCACCTGATGCCAAAGATGGATACCGATTTTCAAAGGCAATGAAAAATCCAGGATTTATCAGTATAGATGATATAATCAACACATATCTGCCTCTTGGTTTTTCTAATTTCAAAATAGAAGGCAGAGGACTCGGAAGTGCTGTCAATCTCGAATTTCTGCTTTATTATCTCATAAAGCCGGAATACAAGCTTACTGTCCGTGAAGAGATCTATCTCGACAGCATGCTGGATCTGTTCTGAATAATCGAGATTAACGAACTTAAACACTGTAAATAGAGGGTTTGTCATTGAAAAAGCAAACGAACTACATGATTAGGAGATCAACTATGAGCAAAAGCAAAATATCAGATATAAATAGCTTTAGTCTGCTTTCTCCATGTGAAAGTGACTTATACTTCAAACTAAGCAAAAATACAGAAAATGATCTTGCAGTGAGTTTTTTAACGTCGAAATACAGGCAAATCTCGATTTTGTCAGCAAAAAATAGTATACAAAGTTTCGGACTCGGTTTTAGTGGTTTTCACGAAATATGAAAACACTGGAATCGAGTCCTTTTTTTGTTTCCTCGAAAACCAAGTGATAGAAAACCTATCAGCGATTTGTGAGCCGTTTTTGACGACATCGGTGGCATGTCGGGAAACTACACCACCGAGAGCAAATAAAGCCGCTGTGAACGATTTTTGAGTCTCCTGTGGCAGATACATTGCATTCAGCTTATCAATAAGTCCCTGAATCTTGCTGACAATTGCCCGGATAGCCGGCATCAGGATCTCACCGAAGAGCTGATTGCAAGCTCCTGCAGCTGGGACTTCAGAATAGTGAGCTGTCCGCCGAGATTGTCCTGCATGACAGCCGCCATCTTTTCCGTTACACCGTTATATCCGTCAATCTCATCGGAGCAGGTACTGATAGCGCCTTCCAGTTTCTGAATGTCTGCCGGCGCTGCGTTCATAAGAGCCAAGAAGCCGGACATCGCATTCTTGCCGACCAGTGTCTGTGCAGCGTTAGCTTTCTCAGATTCCGACATCTGCGAGAATGCCACACGACAATCTGCGAGAATAACATTCAGCTCACGCATAGAGCCATCGGCATGCAGTAAACATTCCGACCGCTGTGTTTTACATCAGTTTTATTTTTTCTTTGCGAGCATCCCAAGAATATAGGCAAATCAGAGCTGCTATCGCTCCCAGCAGCCTGTATTTGGTTCCTATTCCAAAGACTGCGAACTCGTTGTGATTGTTGAGCAGCCAGCGAGGATACCCTCCATTCGGGTTCAAACGGATAACACTGATTTCGCTGTGCTGTATGCTGTTTATCTTCTTTCCATTCACAAATATACTGCGTTTATCGGTTATAACAAAGAATTCCTTGCCGCGTGATATAATACCGACATCGCCGTATACGATTATTTGTTCGTCGGGCTCTATAAGGCTCGCTATCTTCGGCATTATCTTGTCTATCCGCTCCTGATTGATACCCTCTGAGGCTACATCCGTGTCAGTAATAAGCGCCGTCCTGATGAAATCGATTATGCTGTCTGTGCTTTTCAGATTGTTAAGGCAGTAGCGCATAGAATCAATACCCTCAACCACTTTTTCATATTTCTTCAGGCTGTCGAGCTGCCAAAGAAAGTCAAATATCTTCTCATCAAGCAGCGCCGTGTTGTCGTCGTCCTTGATATCGACATCTATATGCGTATCGCAGAAGGGACATATCAGGCACTTGTTTGAGATGGAAAGCTCCATTTCTCCGCCGCAGGACGGGCATTTTCTTGTGTTCATTTGCATATCCTCCATTTGTAGTTTATTAGTGCTTTTTATTGGACTTATTCAGTTTTGTGCTCCATACGATATTCCCGTTTTCAAGGTATTGCTTTATCATATTTGCGTATGCTTCGGGGAGAGCTTCTGCACCGAGACATTTGCCCTTGTTATCGGGAATCTCAGTAATACGGTGTGAATTGGCTTGTTCTTCATTCAAGTATGATATATCGTTGCTGTATGCAACATAGAATCGCCCGAAATGATAATAGCCGTAAACGAAAACGTCCTCGTCTGACGGTCCGTAAATTATCGTATCTTCTTTGATGGTTCGTATCTTTCCGAGCCACGGATGACCAAGCTGTGTTTCCGTATCGGCAAGCGCGTCGCGGAGCTCGCCGACAGTCATCTTCATTTCAGGTACGGCACGTATAGGGGATAACGATGAATTGTACGGATTGTTACCGCTGCCCATTGCCCAGAGGACGATGCCCTCCACGATCAGCATGATACAGAGTGCGATCGCCGTATCAGAAACAGATGTAATGACCGCAAAAACGACAGCAACGCTCCACATGAGTACAGCGGCTGCACGAACAATTAGTGACATGATCCACTGCGAACGGGGCGCATCTGCATGACTGGCGGTGATCGAATACATCACTATCGCTTCTATAAGTAGAAGCACCGCAACGGATATGCTGCTCTCGCTGCCGTGTGAGGCGTAAATCTTGGAGATACCGACAATGTTAAGGAAAATGCCGAACAGCACGAGCAGGCTCCCCGATATGAGCATACCCTTTTTCGTCTTGGGAGGGTCAATGATGAAGCCAAGACGGAAGAAGCCTATACAGAAAAGAAAAGCCGACAAAGCGAAAAGCACCCAGAACAGGATATTCATATTGTCGGGTGCAAGAAACAACAGTCCGTAGGAAGCCGCAAGGCAAAGGATATCCACAGCCAGTTCAAGGCGATTCTGCGGCTTTTTCATAAACGATTTCACTTTTTCTGCAAATCCCGACATCTGCTTTTCTCCTTTATACTCCGAAGTCTTATATCATTATAACACAAAAAAGTTATAATTTCAAGATATATCGCGAAATCCTTGACATTTTATGCAAAAAGCGGTATAGTTGGTCCGTATATTTATTATAAGTCTTATATGCTCTAAATGGGCATTTGGGAGAATAAGAAGAAAATCAGATGAAAAATTTCTGGAAAAAGACTGCGGCAGGCATAATGACGCTGCTTATCGTGGCGGGAGCTTCGCCTGTTCAGCCGATAACGCAGTTTGCTCAGACTGCCGTTATGAATGCATCAACGACACTTGCGTACTATGCACTTGTTTCAACCACCACAGGTGAAGTTCCTACCTTGAAGGAATTTGCTAGACCTAAAGAACTATAACGTTCATAACAAGATGCCTCCCCTATGGGAGGCATCTTGTTGCATATATACTTTACATCTTTAAGGGCAACTTACAGTTGGAGATGTTAGCCGTGTATATCTTCTTCTATGCTGATAAGCCACTCACAATACTTATGAATCGTTTTGAGCTGGCAGGTGCTTTTTTGTGACAATTGTAATCAGCAAAGTGACAGTCAGCCTCTTCCAATTTCAGGAAAAACGCTTATAATTACAAGTAAAGAACGCATTCAAAGCTATAAAACACAGAAAGGACGTGTTCTTATGAAAACAAACGCTGTTTCAGGTACATTGAACAAGGCGCAGAACGACCTCGCTTCAATGAAAAACAAAAATATCTTCCAGAGTATGTACTGCGCATTTCAGGGTATGCAGGCTGCATGGAAAGAGGAGCGGAATTACCGCGAGTATACCGCAATTTACGCCGTTTTCGTCGCTGCGGAACTGATGTTGGGTGTATCCCTGACGGAGTTCCTCATCGGATTTGCTCTCGTATGCGGAGTCTTCGCAGCAGAATACTTCAACTCGGCGCTCGAACGCCTGCTGGACACGAAATTCCCGGAGATATCCGCCGACAACAAGTTCATCAAGGACACTGCAGCTGCGGGAGTATTCATTCTTTCCATTGCATTTTTCGTTTCGCAGGGCCTGATCCTGATACCTAAGATACTGGAGATGATGTGATGAGGATCCTCATTATGTACGCGACTTTAATGCCGGTAGTTATCGGCGGTGCCGCAAATATGGTATTCACGAAAACGACGCTCTACCGCCGGCACCGTTCACCGATAGACGGCGGTAAGAGCTGTCCGGACGGCAGGCGCATATTCGGCGATAACAAGACTTGGGCAGGCTTTTTCGGAATGATAGCCGCAACGTGTATCGCGCAGATGCTGTGGGGACTCCTCTCCGCTTCGTCGGACGCTGTCGGCAGCCGGAACGAGCTGTACCGCCACTTCGACAATACGCTCCTTTTCAACGCCGCAGCAGGTGCGGTATTCGGTCTGGCCTACGTCCTCTGCGAGCTTCCGAACAGCTACATCAAGCGCCGTATCGGCATACAGCCCGGCAAGACGACAAGCGGTCTCAGGGGCGCTGCATTCTTCATCATTGACCAGATAGACTCGCTGCTCGGAGTCGTCCTGATACTGGCTATAATAGCAGGTCTGACTGTTCCGCAGTACATTCAGTACATAATACTCGGTGCACTGACCCACATCGCGCTGAACGCAGCGCTCTATGCACTGAAGATACGCAAAAATATATGACAGGAGGCGTTTTTTATGGTAAAACGACTTAATATCTACTTCAAGGAGATGTACCCAATAATTCCGAGGCTGCTTCTCGGCGGCATAGTATTCTTCGAGATCTACTTCATTATTCTCCTCAACAACGGAGTGACAAATTTTCACATAACACTGGCTGAATTCATCGGAGGCTTCACGGTATTCAGCTTCCTGTGCTGGCTGAGGATAGCCGACGATTTCAAGGACTACGAGCTTGACTGCCGCCTGTTCAAGGAGCGTCCGCTCCCGTCAGGCAGAGTGAAGAAAAAGGACCTCGCAATATTTGTGAGCCTGCTGATAGGCGCAACGATCTTTCTCAACGTCTGCTTCATGAACAATATCCCGTTTTTCGTATTCCTGTACGTCTACGGCACGCTGATGTCGCTGTGGTTCTTCCACAAGAAAAAGATTCAGAAAAGCCTGCCGCTCGCACTCGTCACCCACAACCCCGTGCAGATGATAATGAACATCTACATCATCTCTTTCACTTGCATAAAGTACGGTCTGAGCGCCTTCACCCTCACTACTGTACTTGCCGCATTCACGCTGTACTTCCCTGCTCTGATATGGGAGATATCGCGCAAGATCAAGGCTCCCGAGGACGAGACCGAATATGTCACATATTCCAAGCTTTTCGGCTACAAAAAGGCTACGCGCTTTGTCCTCATACTCACGATAGCTGACATCATCACAAACTTCCTGCTGGTCTACAGGCTCAGCTGGCTCTCCGTCATCGCGCTCTTCATCAACGTCTGCTGGATGACGTGGAAATTCATCGAGTACATACACGACCCGCACAAGTTCAAGCTCGTCGAGAAGGTCGAGCGCTACACATACATTCAGGAGAGCATCATGCTCCTGACAGTTGTGGGCTACATCATTTTTTCGAGGTGAGATAAATGATCATCAATACCGATAATTTCACCGAGTTCAGCATCGGTGCAAAGGCTGAACGCCTCTTCAAAATGAAGCAGCACGGCTTTAACGTGCCGGAGCTTTTCTGCGTGACAAATGAGACTCAGGAGGCTGAGGTACGCGATTATATAAGCCGAAATTTTCACACTGAAGCGCTGTTTTCCGTCCGCTCGTCAGCCTCCGCCGAGGACAGCTCATCGTTCTCCTTCGCTGGACAGCTCGAGACATTCCTGTTCGTTCCGGCTGACAAGGTATGGGAAAAGATAGAGCAGTGCCGAGCTTCTGCCGATACCGAAAGCGTGGCGGAATACCTCCGCATAAACGCACTGAGCCGCGGTGAGCTACGCATAAACGTCATCGTGCAGGCAATGGTAGATGCTGACTGCTCAGGTGTCATTTTCACGGCGAATCCGCAGGGCATACTCAGCGAGACCGTCATCACCGTCGGCGCCGGTACAGGTGACAATGTGGTGGAGGACAAGGTCGCGGTCAGCACCTATTACTGCGACCGCTCCGACAAGAGCTTCTATGCGGAGCTGAACGAGAACGCACCTGCACTCGGAAGAGAAAAGATCGTCGGGCTGCTCGTGACAGCGGAAAAGATCAGAGAGCTGTTCGGCTGCGAATGTGACATCGAATACGCTGTCAAGGACGGCGTGACATACATTTTGCAGGCGCGTCCGATAACTACTCTCCACCCCGACGGACACATTATCCTCGACAGCAGCAATATCTCGGAGAGCTATCCCGGTATCTCCTCACCGATGACAATAAGCTTTGTCAAGGACGTCTACCACCTCGTTTTCAGCAGCTGCGTCCGCCGCATTACCCGCAATGACGGCACTGCCGAGAGGCTTGACGGCGTGCTCTCCAACATGACCGACGCCGCAAACGGCAGGATATACTACCGTATCAGCAGTTGGTACGACGTCATCACGATGCTGCCGTTCAGCAGTAAGATAATCCCAATATGGCAGGAGATGCTCGGCGTTTCTGACAAAAGCGTAACTCGTTCAGCAGAGGCTCCGAGCCGCATGACAAAGCTGAGAGTGCTGATGTCATTCGTTCAGCTCATATCCGCGAACGAGCGCAATATGAAGATGCTGAACCGCAAGTTTGACGAGATATACCCGCAGTTCAGCGCAAGAATAAGTCAGACCGATTCTCCCGCAGAGCTGTTCGCGATATACGTTGAGCTGAAAAACACTCTTGCCGACTGCTGGGACTTAACACTTGTAAATGATATGTACGCATTCATTTTCACGGGACTGCTGAAGCATTCATTGAAGTGCGAAAATCCTGAAGACACGGCAAATCAGCTCATCTGCGGCTCGGACTCCATAGAGAGCATGAAGCCGGTCATGATGCTGAACGATATCTGCGAGGCTCTCCGCGAGGAAGGTAGCTATGATGGATTCTGCAGCATTTCAAGCAATGAGGAGTTCGAGCGGTTCGTCAGCAGACCGTCGCGCTCGGCTGAGCTGATAAAACGCTATATCAGCGAATACGGCGACCGCTGTGTCTGCGAGCTCAAGCTCGAGGCTGAGACATACCGCACAGATCCGCTGCTGCTTGTCGAGACTATATCCACATTCAGCGCGGCACCTCCGAGGGCTGAGAAGTCCCGTCCGAGGCTTCACGGTCTCTCAAAGCTCTATGCAAAAAAGGCATACAACGGCATACTTCTTCGCGAGAGGTCGAGAATGTCACGTGGAAAAATCTTCGGTCTCATTCGCGAGATAGTCCTGAAATGCGGCGCTGACCTCAGCAGACGCAGTCTCATCGAGCAGCAGCGCGACGTATTCTTCCTGAGATTCGACGAGCTTGAAAAGGCTGCAAACGGCAGCATCTCCGGACTCCGCGAGCTTATTGCCTCCCGTCGCAGACAGTGGGCTTCCTTTGAAGCGATACCTCCGCACACGCGCATCGTCTTTGACAGCAAGGTATTCGACAAGCACCCCGCAAATTTCGTATCAGAAACGCTATGCGGCGATGATCCGCTGATTTACGGCACTCCGTGCTCATCGGGCATAGTCGAGGGAGAGATAACGCACATCTCCTCGCTAAGCGCTGACACTGACGCCTCCGGAAAGATAATCCTCGCCGACGTCACTGATCCGGGGTGGGTATTCGTCATTTCACAGTCGCTCGGCATAATATCAAAGCGTGGTTCGCTGCTCTCACACACAGCGATCATCTCGCGCGAGCTGAAAAAGCCGGCAGTTGTCGGCGTCGGCAATGCCTGCGAGCATTTCACCGACGGCGATATCGTCCGTCTAAACGGCATTGATGGCACAGTACAGCTCATTCGCCGAGCCGCATCATAAAGGAGAAAGCTATGAGATACAGAGCAGTTTGCTTCGATACACGGAATGAAAAAAATGTACGCAGGTTCCTGCGTTTCCCGTCCTCGCTCTACTCAAAGGAGCAGCTCACACAGGATATCGCCGCGGAGAGGGCTCTCCTGAAAGGCGAGCATATCCTCAGCCATTATTTCACCGTTTACCCATTTCTTGTATCCGACGAGAACGGCAATACTGCGGCTCGCTGTATGCTTACCGTTTACCACGGTCAGACCTGTGCCTACATCGGTTTCTTTGAGTGTATCAACGACCGTTACGCTGCACACTGCCTGTTCAGGGCAGCAGAGGAAAAGGCGCGCCGGCTCGGCTGCGACCGCCTCATCGGACCTGTTGACGCATCCTTCTGGATACGCTACCGCCTCAAGACCAACTGCTTCGACCAGCTGCCGTATACGGGCGAGCCGTACAATCTCAGCTATTACGAGGGCTTCTTCCTCGAAAACGGCTTCAGCGTCAGCGGAGAATATGTCTCCAACCGTTACGGCAGGATACCGCAGAGCGCCCTTGACGGAAGGAACGTCCGCAGACTGCAATATTTCGCCGAAAAGGGCTACACGATATCCAGCCTCGAAAGGGAGAGCTTTGAAAAGACGCTGCGTGAGATATACCGCATGATGATCTCACTCTACAGCGGCTTCCAGACCTTTTCGCACATTACCGAGGAGGAATTCTGCAAGCTGTACTCTCCGCTGAAAAATGCCGCAGATCCCGATATGGTCAAGATAGCGTATCTGAACGGAAAAGCAGTTGGCTTTTTTGTCACGCTGCCGAATTACGGAAATGCAGCCTGCGGAATGCTCACGCCCTCAAAGCTGTGGCATATCTGCAAGGTGAAAAGGGAGTGCAAGGACTATATCCTCCTGTACCTCGGCACAGAGCCTGAGCACCTCGGACTGGGCAAGGCTCTTTCGGAGTGCCTTCTCGGTGAGATGTGCAGCAGACAGGCTGTATCAATGGGCGCACTCATACGCAAGGGGAAGGTCACCGGGAGCTATTTCAGCAGACTTATCGAAAAGGAGTACACCTATGCGCTGTATGAAAAGGCGCTGTGAAAGCTCCGCAAGTCAGGCATATATCCTCTATTTATTGAAGATACTTATTAACCTCAGTTAACGCGCCTAAGGCAAAAAAGAATCAAGTATTCTCGGTTTTATCTCAAAAAATACTTATCCGCTAATACCGCGCAGAATCCCAGCGATCAGTACAACAGAACACCCGTTAGGCGGGATTTTGAGGGCAGAGCCCGCAATATCAGTCTGTCAGAGATACCACATAAGGAGCAGTATGCCGCTTGACAAATCCTTCTGACCGTGTTATAATATACCCAACAATTACGAAAGAGGTGAAAAGATGCGTAAGTGATCCTGCTATGAACTAAGGCACAACGGCATAAATATCCGCGGAGCAGTATCCGCTTGTTTGCTGTGCCTGTTTGCAGGAAAACTACGCTCTTTTTGTCTCTTGCGGCAGACCGTGTCTGCACGCCTTTTCGGCGTCCTTTACCGAACAAGAGACCGCAGGAGCATTTTTCCTGCGGTATTTTTATTTGTCAGGAGGGCGATATTATGTCAATGATCAATGTACAGGATCTGACTTTTTCATACGAAGGGAGCTCTGACGTGATATTCGATCATGTCAGCTTCCACATAGACACAGACTGGAAGCTCGGCTTCACAGGTCGGAACGGCAGAGGTAAGACCACCTTTATGAAGCTCCTCATGGGAGAGTATGAGTATACCGGAAGAATAACCGCAAGCGTGGACTTTGAGTACTTTCCATTCGAGGTCAGTGATCCTGACCAGCCTGTATACAGCCTTGCGGAGGAGATATGTCCAGACGCTGAGAACTGGCAGCTTGCCCGTGAGCTTTCCCTGCTCGACGTCAGCGATGACGTGGTATGGCGGCCGTTCAACACACTGTCGGGCGGCGAAAAGACCAAGGTTCTGCTTGCAATGCTCTTTCTAAAGGAGAACTGCTTTCTCCTCATCGACGAGCCGACCAACCACCTTGACGAAAACGGCAGGCGCATAGTCAGCCGTTACCTTAAAGGCAAGAAGGGTTTCATACTCGTCTCCCATGACCGTGCCGTACTTGATGAATGCACTGACCATACCCTGTCCATAAACCGAGCCAACATTGAGATAGAGACAGGCAGCTATTCCGCATGGGAGCGCAACAAGGAGGCAAGGGACAGCTTTGAGGCTACACAGAACGAGAAGCTGAAACGTGAGATAAAGAGCCTTGAAACCGCAGCAAAGAAGGCTGCAGAGCACTCCGACAAGATAGAGCGTTCCAAAATAGGCTTCGACCCGAATAAGACGGAAAAGAGTATATCCCGCCGTCCCTCAATGGCGCGTAAAGCCAAGAAGCTCATGAACCGCTCCAAGGCCATAGAAACAAGGATAGCCGGAGACATCAAGAAGAAATCAGGTCTTCTCCGCAACATCGAAACCACGGCGTCATTGAAGCTCCCACAGATGCAGTTTTTCAGCCGCCGCCTCATAAGCGTCCGTGACCTTGCCATAAACTATGGCGACAGGGACATTTGCAGCGGCGTCTCCTTCAATATCGAACAAGGAAAAGTCACCGCACTCACAGGGCACAACGGCTGCGGTAAGACGAGTATAATCCGCCTGCTATGCGGAGAGGACGTACCTCACACAGGAGAGGTGGTCATGAATCATCAGCTCCGCATCTCCCGAATAGAACAGGAGACCTCTGACCTTCGCGGCACTCTTGCGGACTACGCCTCAGACCGCTGCTTCGAGCAGAGCCTCTTCCTTGCCATACTGCGCAAGCTCGGATTTGCACGTGAGCAGTTCGCGACAGATATATCAGGATTCAGCGACGGACAGAAGAAAAAGGTGCTCATCGCCGCAAGCCTCTGCACTCCGGCACATATCTATATATGGGACGAGCCCCTCAACTACCTTGACGTAGTATCAAGAAAGCAGCTGGAGAAGCTTATAATAAGCTGCAAAACCACTATGCTCATAGTCGAGCACGACGAGACCTTCCGCCGCCGCATCGGCGCACAGGAGATAATCCTCACTGCGGCAACATTTACTTCTGTATGATGTTTCCGCTGATTGACTTTTCATCCCTGCTATGCTATAATTCGTCTTGCGAATTGCGCAAAAGGAGCTTTCGACTTGTTCCATAAGTTTTGATTTAGTGAAAAGCATCTCTATTTATAAGGATGCTTTTCTTTTGGCATTTTCCCTTTTCGTTATTGTCCGCTTTCTAACGGCAGTTCAGGAGACGTGCTTTAAATGCGAAAGTATCGCCAGAAAAACGAGCGCTGCATTAAGCAGCGCTCTTATCATTTTTTATTCGTTTTCTTTTCTGTTTCTGATAACCAATACCGCACCTGCCGCAGTCATCAGAGCAGCAAGACCTGCTATCATTCCGAATGAAACGGGATAACCTGTCTTGGGCATTTCAGAGCTGCCGCCTTCCGTGGTGGTCGTTACGGGTGCAGCAGTCGTTGTTGTTGCCGATGTAGTTGTGGTGGTCTCAGATGTTGTTGTAGTTGTAGTTTCTGTAGTAGTTGTCGTTGCAACAACAGGACCGTTTCCGCTGAGGTCATATTCCATACCGCTGTAGTCTTCCGCACTCCCCTTTGCAACGAACTTGCATCCGTCTTTTACAATTATGCTGGTACCGGGAGTGATAACAAGCGTGAGGTCAGCAGGGACAGTTACGTCCTCGACGATATTTACATCACCGAAAATGTAAAGCTTGAGTCCCTCTCCGTAATTAGCGTAATCAGCAAGAGCACCTCTTATGTCGTCATAGCACTCACCGTTGCTGAGCATTGCAACTACGTTCTTAGAAAGCTGCTTGCAGTCAAGGAGCTTATGACAGGTACTGCAGAATGAAGCTCTTACAGCACCGTGATCTTCTCCGGGCATACGAAGGATAAAGAATTCACCCTCGCACTCGTGCTTATCAACTATCTCGATCGGAACGCGTGTTTCCTCTTCGCCGTTTGCGGCAACTGCGCAGACTGTTGCTCTTATGCCTGCCCTCTTGGGAGTTATCTTTACGATAGCCTGACTCTTGAGTATGAGTCTTCCGTTTTCGCCGACTGTGTAATCACCCTTGATGACCTCGATGTCAAAGTCATCATCAGATGCCATGCTCTGTGCCTTTATATTCGCGGCGGGAGCAGGCTGTACAGTAACGTCCTTTTTAACGTAGAATTCAACGTCTCCGCCGCCCTCGGGAGTTCTGACCTGCCAGTAGATGTCCTCGCCCAAGCTGTAGGCATCGGATACAAAATCCAATTTATCGGGCAGGAAGGACAGCCCGTACTCAACGCAGGGATCTCTCAGATCCTCAAGTGATTCGGCATCGTTAACTCCCTCGAAGAATACGCCGCCGTCATATACGCTTGATACAAGGTCAAGGTTTGTCTGGTCGAGCACCCAGCCTGTCAGATCTCTTGCAAGATTCTTTGCAAGGTCAAACTTGTACTTTTCCGCAAGCTCAGGTGAGATATCGGTCACAACTACCTCGTGAGGGATAGTCGTTGTCGAGCCATGAAGTGTAGCGACCTCCACGCATTTCATAACGTGTGCAACAACGATGCTGTCGAGTACAGACTTGTATACCGTCGATGCGAGATTTATCGCAAGACAAGTAGGATCCTCGGATAAGCCTGTTATGAGCGTTATGGTGTCAGCTGCAATCTTCTGGTCGTTTATCTCCTGCTCAAGGATAGATTTCCAGATATCGTGGATATAGATATCAGCAACGACCTCGTCGCCTGGGTTGAGCACATCGACAGAAACCGTTTTATTCAGTGTGCGGCTCTGAAGGTTCTCAAAGTGTTCCTCTGTGCCCAAGAAAACGCCGTTGTTGTATCTGCTTACGGTCAGCCTTGAGCTCTGGGAGAAGCCGAGGATAGTATGCTCGATGTTGTAGATAGGCTTGTCGGAAACATTGATGAAGCTTATCTTTATGGGGTAATCCTCGTCGTAGAAGGAATACTGTGGTATTGTTATCCTCATTTTCAGAGCATTGCCTGCGTACACATGGAGAGTGTTCTTCGACTTGAAATTGTATGTGTATTCCTCGCCGTTGCTCCAACCTGTGAGGTCGGCTGTAAGGTCATAATCGCCTGCTTCGTCTCCGCGCAGATACCAGTGTATCATATAGGGACTGCCTGTTTCGAGCTTGTCAAAGTGCTGCTCTCTCTCGCAGTTCACCAGTGTAAGTCCCGAAGGCGAATTCAGCTTGGCTGTGCAGTCTGTGAGAGTCTCGCCGCTTCCGTCCTTGTTGATAACGATGAGCTGCACGTCGTAAAACTCCTTGAGCCACTTGCACTCACCGCTGATGACCATATACATTTCTTCGCTTGCTGTCTCGTAATAACCTATGACTCTCGCAGGAACATTATTAATGCTTACGGTCGGAGCAATATAAAATGATGTTCCTCCGACGACGCTTCCCGAGCTGCTCGACGCTCCGTCTCTTACCTCGTATTTATTGATGATGACAGGCTGTGCGTCAAATGTCATCTTTACCTCATACTTGAATACGTGATAGTTCGAGTCGTCGCCGAGGTCGATGCCCGCCGCTTTTATCTCGTCGATGTTCATTTCCTTGACCGTCATCTCACCGTCGATGTTGAGCTTGTGAGGAGCGGGAGGTACGGGGGCGGTGTTGGTGGTCGCAGCTGTTGTAGTTGTGGTAGCAGTTGTAGTTGTAGTCGTTGTTGTGGTAGTCGTTGTGGTGGTAGTAGTTGTTGTCGTGCGTGTTGTAGCAGTTGTTGTGGTTGTGGAAACAACGGGAAGAGTATCGGGTCTGTCTGCGATGTTTTCCCATTCGCAGACGAAGCTCCAGCGGTGCTCGTCCAGCTCGTCATTCCATTTACCTGAACTATACATGAGGATACAGTTCTCAATGCCGTCGCAGTTGTTTGGCTCGGGAGCATCCCAGTTGGTGTATGAGAACTGCTCATCCGTTACCCAGCGGAATTCTTCGTCTTCACCGCGGATACCACCTATCCAGCACTTGTATACATAATTTTTTGAAAGGAGTTCCTCTATCTGAGCCTCCTCCTCAGCCGAAGTGATAACAGCAAGATGTCCGTTTACGCTCTTGCAGTATTCATTTGCCTCGTACCATGACACCTTATCCCGCATTACCGCGTACCTGCTATCGGTGACGGCAGTCGTCGCAGTAGTCGAAGCAGTTGTTGTAATTGTAGTAGTTGTTGTGGTTGTGGTAGTGGTCGTTGTAGCAGATGTTGTTGTCGAAGCAGCCCCCTTGTCCAAATCAATACGGAGCTCGCCGCTCTCATCAAGCGAAATAGTACCGTTGACTCCTGCGCTCTTGAGATAAGGCACAACATAGCTTCCGTATCCGAGCTCCTTGAAGCCGTTGGTAATAACGCCTGAATCCTCAGCAAAAACACTTGTGTTTATACTGCTTATCTTATTTGTAAGATTTATCTTTTTGCCCTTGGGAAGGTATATACCGCCGCTCTTGCCGACTATGTATATCTTACCCTCGATGTTTATCGGCATATCCCCTGTTGAACAGATACCGTAGCCGTCAGCACTGGTTATCCTGCCGCCGCTGATGCTGAGGCTTCCGTCATCGGAATTGCACCCGATGGCGTCTCCTCGTTCGGATGATATATTCGTACCTGTGATATTCAAAGTGCCATGATAGCCACTGTATGAACTTATAGCCTCGCAGTAATTGGAGGGAATACTCTCGTCCTTATTCAGGCTTTTCAGAGTACCTCCTGCAAGAAGCGTAGTTCCGCTGCTTGAGTTGAGCGAAAGCGCATGACAGTAAGCAGCTGTGACGGTTCCTCCATACATCTTGAAGCTGCCTGTCTGCATTACGTCTATCGTACCTTCGGCGTTAGCCTTTGAATAACCGTTGATGGTTCCGCCATAAACTTCAAGCTCATCAAAAACGGTAAAGAGCGATTCAGAACCCGAATCATTTATGGTACCTTTCTTTTTTGACGAAGTATCCCTGATGATGACATGACCGAAACAGGTGATATCATCAATGTCAACAGTGTGACCGTTTAGGTCGACATCGAGGGGACCGTCCGTGAGCACATACGAAGCGCTGATATCACAGCCAAGCTTATAGCATCCCACTTCCGGGAAGCTCGTCTCGTCTGTCCACAGCTCGGCTTCTTCAGCGTCAGCAGTGTATGACGCTCCCGAAAATGGGAACTGTGTGTCTGCCGCGACCGCATTATACGGCACTGCTGCAAGGATCTGACTGCCCGCAACAGCTGACGCCGCAATTGCAGACAACACTCTTGTAATGATCCTATTGTGAGTATTCTTCCACATTTCAAAAACCTCCTTCTGGCGTGCTCTTCTGATAGAGAGCGTAAAGCCTTTAAAGTAAATTATAGCATATTTGCTGATAAAAGTCAATGCAATTGACATATTCCGTATTCGTTCATATTGAGCCAATCGAATCATCAGCAACCAGTTCTGCCGCGATAGCAGCCGTATTCATCCAGTGTTTCCCGCAAAAACGTGCTCTTATGCCGAGGCTGCAGGCGAGAAAAGTCACCATAAACGGCGACAAGGAGACCGTCACCTCGCTGACTATCCCCGCTGCGGTCGACGGACAGGCTGATAAAAGATAAAAAGATAACGCCCGATTTGATTCGGGCGTGTTTTCATATCATGAGTATTTTTTGCAGACTATCGTCACGTTCATATTGCCGTTTTCCGTCTCGGCAAATATGTCTCCGCCCATTTCGTTCATAAGGCGCTGACATATGTACAGTCCAAGACCGCTCCCCTGCTTGCTGCCGGTGTTGGAGCCTCGCCAGAAGCTGTCAAAGATATGGTCGAGCTCCGCATCGGGAAGCGTGCAGCCAGTGTTTGAAACTGTTATCAGGCGGCAGTCCTCCTCGTCTGCAAAGGTCATGGAAATGCTTTTGCCGTCGCCGTATTTTATGGCGTTCTCCAGAATGTTCTGGAGCACCTCCTCAAGCCTGTCCGCGTCAGTCGAGAGCATACAGTCGTCGTACTCGCCGACTGTGAACTGCGTCCCCGTCAGAGAGAGCTTGTCCTTATAGTATGCAGTCACGCGGTCGATGACGGCGGAGAGATAGACGTCGCTGACGCTGACGTCGAAGCTCATAAAGTCGCTGTTGAGGCTGTTTATCATCTTCGTGAGGTAGCCCTCTATCTCGTCAGCCTTAGCGCCTATGCTGTCGGCAGCTTCGAGGCGCTTTTCCTCCGTCCCGAACAGTCCGCGCGACAGCCCCTTCGAGTAGAGCTTTATCGCGGCGAGCGGAGTTTTGATATCGTGCGAGAGCGAGAGCAGCATCGTCTTCTCCTTGCGGGCACGTTCAAGCTCGTTCGTCTTGGACTGCTCGAGTTCACCGCGGAGCATATCAAGCCCCCATACGAACTTACCGAAAAATCGGCTCTTGTTCTCCTTGAGCGGCTCGGAGAGATTGCCCTTTGCGAGCTGATACGGGACGTCGTTCAGCTTGGTGAACTGCTTCAGTATGTTCTGTCTTATGTAGAGCAGGACTGCCATTATCAGCACGAGCAGCACCGCAAGCGTGACGTCTAATGTGATGACAGTGCCTACGTTTGATGAATTGTCATCGTCGGTGTAATCAATGCGGTAGAGCTCGCCGTTTATCTCACGTATCAGGTACTCGCCTCCGCTGCGGAAGAAGTCCGCGCTGCCGTCATATTTCTCTATCGCGGTAACGGTCGGAAAATCGTCAGCCGACGGCGTATCGCCGCTTAGAATCTGCTGCTCGATACGGTTCGCATCGACGATGTACTGCCTGCCCGAGCTGTCACTACGCAGCAGCATGAAGTCCGCAGCGGCAATGACCGCCAGTATCAGCAGCGGCACGACTATGAGCAGCCTGTCGAATCGCTTCATATCAGCCCTCCCAGCGGTAGCCCTTGCCCCATACGGTCAGTATGCGCACGGGGTTCTTCGGGTCGGGCTCTATCTTCTCGCGGAGCCACTTTATATGCACCGTCAGGGTCTGCGGCTCGGACTCGCTGTCAGCTCCCCATATCCTGTCGAAAAGCATCTGCTTCGTGAGGGTCTGCCCCCTGTTCTCGATGAGCATATGCAGCAGCTCGAATTCCTTAGCGGTCATGGTCAGCGGAGCGCCGTTCTTTGTGACGGTGCCGTGTACGAGGTCGAGCGTGATATCGCCGTCCGTTACCGAGTCTATCGCGAGGCGGCGCTTGAAAATACCCTTTATCTTCGCGATAAGAATGTCTATATCATAGGGCTTTTCTATGTAGTCGTCCGCACCGAGGACAATGCCGTTGAGCTTGTCCTCCTTGTCACTGCGGGCAGTGAGAATGATTATCGGCGTGTTCTCCTTTGCGCGTATGCGCTTGCAGACAGCAAAGCCGTCCATCCCTGGGAGATTTATATCAAGCAGGACAAGCCTTGCCCCGTATTTTTCATACAGGGACAAGGCTTTTTCACCCGTATCAGCCGAGCTCACGACGTAGCCCTCCGCGCGCAGGAATTCGCAGAGCAGTCCGCAGAGCTCGTTATTGTCCTCAACGATAAATATATCGACCATATATCCTCCAATAAGCCAAACAAAATGTGCAGTTCTGTTTCATGTAAGAATCGCGACAGCAAACAATACCATTTGTACATACTGAGCGAGTTTACGAGCGTCCCCGCGATTCAGGCAGCGCGGACACCGCGCCTCTGCGCCGCTTACCAGCCCATTTCCAAAAGCCAGTTATTGAGAGCACGCTCCCTGTCGCGCAGAGACTGCGCTCTGTTTATATTATACTCTCCTTTGATGTTCCCGTCAACTATGAAAAGCACACGCGTACAGCGCGCCGCTACCTTTGCGTCGTGGGTGACGAGCATGAGCGTCGTGCCCTCGCTGTTGAGCTTTTCGAGCTCTGCCATTACCTCGTCGGAAGCAGTGCGGTTGAGAGCTCCCGTAGGCTCATCCGCGAATATCATCTGCGGACGGTTTATCATGCTGCGGCATATGCACGCGCGCTGGAGCTGTCCGCCCGACACCTCGTTGATGTCGTTATCGGCGGTGTCGCTGATACCGAGCTTTTTCATCAGCTCCCTCGCACGCGAGACAGTCTCCTTGCGCGATTCCTTTATCTTGTCGGACTTGACCGCTGGCAGTATGATGTTGTCGAGGACGGAGAGGTTCTTCATCATGTACATCTGCTGGAAGATGAAGCCCATATCGTCGAGCCGCATCTTCGCGAGAGAGTTGTCGCTCTGCTCGCTGATGTCCCTGCCGCAGAATCTGACCTTGCCCGCGGTCATTCTGTCCATGCCCGAGACGGTGTAGAGCAGGGTCGATTTTCCCGAGCCCGAGGGTCCCATGACGGCGACCATTTCACCCTCGGACACCTGAAAGCTGACGTTGCGCAGAACGTTGTTCTGCCTCTTGTTTATGATGTAGGTCTTGCACAGGTCCTTGACATCGAGTATCGTATTTGTCATATCATTATCTCCTTTTTATTCGATATTGGAAGTGTCCGAAGGCTTTATCGCGTTCGTGCTGAGCGCAGTTGCAAACGCTCCGAATGCGACGGCGGCCAGTACAATGAGCGGGTAAACTATGAACATCTCAATGGGCGCGATGTCGTAATTCAAGCCTTTTACCGCTCCCATCATCGCAAACAGCGGATTCATGACGAGCTTGGTGACAGGTGCGCTCAGCAGAGCCGCGATAGCCACCGAAACAGCGGCGATCATCACGAAGCGCAGAACTTGTGTCCATATAACAGACCTGTTCTTGAAGCCAATCGCCTTTTCGAGAGCTATCTCCGCCCGCTCCTTCGAGATGAACGAGCGCTCAAGCAGAATGCTTATCAGCACAATTATTATCACCGAGACTATCATTGTCAGGTTTTTTACGCCGCCGATAGCTCCCGAAGCCTTCGTTGAGTCGTCAACGTAGCCCGCGCAGTCGTACACTCTGTTGGTGGAATAGATGTCCTTTATCTTTTCGATGCGCTCGTTGATAGTTTTCTTGTCGGGGTGGTCATCGAAGTCTATCTGATACGCCATGGTGAGCGCAATACTGCTGTCGGGTATATCGTAGGATTCATGGAAGCGTCCGCACTTGCCCATATTGTTCATCGAATCCATAAGGGCGGCAACAACGAACTGCTCATTTTTGCCGTTCACGGTGATATCAACGATGTCTCCGACGTCTGCGCCGAGCTCCTGAGCCGCCGCATATCCGAGTGCAATCTCGTTGGCGTACTGTGGAGCAGTCCCCTCCCCATAAATATAGTCCGAGCATTTGGTGTCGCGGCATTGGAGGAATCTGCACGTTGATACCTTGCCCTCGAATTCCACTGAAGCGGCGTGTAGGCACTCGACGCGCACACTGCACGGCATTCCGTTTTCCGCGAGCTTTTCCTCTATCCCGCGTTCAACTTCATCGAGCGTCTTCAGACCATTCTGTATCTCACGCGTACCCGAGTGTATATCGAGGTAGGCGTCGCTTTGTGTAACTCCTATGATATATGTGAGCTCATCACTCGCAAGCGTCTTGGCAGTGCTCGAGAGCACCATTACGAGCAGTGCGCAGAGCGTGAACACGACCGTGAGTATCGCCGACTGCTTAGGACTGCTGAGTACGTCGTTGAGCGCGAGGAAGCCCGAAGCTCCGAGGCGGCTCTTGCCGAGGCTCATGAGCCTGTGCTTGCGGAAGCGTTCGCCTGTCTGACCGTTTCTCACTGCATCTATCGGCGAGAGCTTCTTTACCTTGGCGGTACAGCTCCAGCAGAAGAGCAGTATCAGCACTACGACTGCCGCGGAGCAGATGATACCTATAAGGACGGGGTGGTCGTTGCCGAGCACCATTGTGCCGCTGACGGAGTCGAGCATCATCCTGCCGAACGGTATAGCCGCGAAAAAGCCTGCCGCCGAGCCTATGACCGCGATACCAAGATACTTCACGAGGTAGAGCGCGCGTATGGAGCTGTTCTTTAAGCCAATCGCCTTCATGACGCCTATCTCGCGGAATTCCTCCTGAATCGTGAAGCCGATAGTGAAGCGCAGGACTGCGAACGATATCAGTATCAGGAATATGCTGACTGCCATGAGTATCGCCGCGACCGACACGCTGATGATGTATGTCATCTTCACAAGGCTTCTTGAGCCGCTGATAAGACAGCCGCCTGATGAAAGAATGATGTCGTTTACGGCGTCTGTATTATCGGTCTCGACGATGTATGAGGCGTAGCGCGATGTCCTGCGGACAGTGTCATTGCTGTAGAGCTTGGCGTAGTCCTCGGGCGAGATGATGAAGCGCGGGCTGTCGGTCATATCACTGCCGAGAATGGCGTCCTTGCATATGCCCGCCATTTCGAGCTCGAGCTTTTCTCCGTACATATCGAGCTCAATGGTATCGCCCTCTTTTACTCCCGCCTTGTTCACGAGCGATGCGGTCAGGATGACCTTGCCCGCATCTACCGAGGTTATGGGATTGTTGTTCCTGTCGAAACAGGTCACGCACATTTCGTCTGCGGAGTTTATCATGCTCATCGAGCCGACGCCTTTAATAGCTTTTCCGTTGTGCCTTATCATCTCTGAATCGCAGAGCAGAAAGGGCTCACGCGCGTAGCTCCTGATATCGCCGCTCTCGTCGAGCAGGTCGCCGAAGGGCGTACCGTCGTCGGGCTCTGCCATTATAACGAAATAGTCCTTCATTCCTGCCATATCGAGGAAGCGGTCGACTCCTCCCATGACGGAAACGATATTGTTCACGCTCGATGAGAAGAACATCGACGACAGTATAACGAATATGAGGATTATCAGATTCATCGTCTTTTTGCGTTTAAGGTCTTTTTTCAGGATATTGAAATACATATCTCCATCTCCTTCCGTGATTCTATCATACCATGGAAATTATTAAGCAATCCTTAAATGCAGACAGGACAGCAAAAAGCCGCTCAATAAATGTGAAGCGTTACAGTTTTCGTTGACTTATTATGCTTTGCGCCTCCGACAGTATCGTCGGTTCTAAAAAAGCTGAAATCATACTAAATCGTCTGCCTGTTCACGGGAGGATTATTGTATACATCTTTACTTTTCCAAATAGACGTGCTATAATATAAATTGTAAAAGCTGTTTTTCATGGACAGCTTCCGTAATTATCGTGGTGAAAAAGCATAATAATAAGGAGGGTGAATTATTATGAAAAAAGCCATAAGAAAGCCAATTAAAGCTCTTATAGGCAGCCTGATGGCGGCAGCTATGGCAGCTGCTTCGGTCACGGGCGTTATGGTTCCTGCGAGTGCAAATGCGAGCGAATTGCTTGGTGCTACCGACTTCGATGACGGCATCGGACTGCCGTGGCATACCTGTGCGACATTTCCCGCAAGGCAGGATTTTGAAATCGAGGACGGAGCCTATACTGTCAGGATACTGAATAACATGGGCGGTGATGGAAGATGGGACCTGCAATTCCGTCACAGAGGCTTACAGATAATTAAAGGTCACAAATATCATATCCATGCAGAGATAACACCGTCTGAAGACGGATACATATACTCAACTATCTGTAACTATTCTTGCAGTGCTGAATACTGGAACGATACAGGCAACGGCAACTGGAAGCCTGCAAAGCTGACAAAGGGTGAGACCTTTGTTATTGATACTGAATTCAGAGCTGGCGAAGGACCTTCTGATATATACGAAGGTCCTGCTCAGTGGGCTTTCATGTACGCAAGCGATAAAGGGGCAGACAGTGAGACAACGTTTGGTCTGAAGGAAACGGGAATGCCGAATGGCTCCACGCTTACATTTGATAATATGTCACTCGTCGATGAGGATTCCACTACAGACGTATGCGGCAAGACAGATTCTGGCATTATTAAACCCAAGTCAAATGTGCGCCTCAATCAAGTTGGATATTTTGAGGGGCTCCAAAAAAGGGCGTCGTATACTACCGATGCTTCAACTCCTCTTGAATTTGATGTTTTCAACGCTTGGGGAGACTCCGTATATCACGGAAAGTCCACGATAATTTCAAACGACTACGCTTCGGGAACTCCGAAGGATACGACCTCAACATACGGCGGAAAGGCTGTCAATAGGTATAAGGACAGCGGTGCCTATGTACATATTCTTGACTTTACAGAATTACGGACAGCGG
>Ga0310691_10002810_pt1 | contig 22130 bp, 22 predicted proteins | sample 176DNAGHGlowgp2_FD_203887 | JGI IMG/M metagenome (GOLD analysis project Ga0310691, IMG submission 203887) | Sheep rumen microbial communities from Palmerston North, Manawatu-Wanganui, New Zealand - 1766 DNA GHGlow gp2 (v2) (version 2) | ecosystem: Host-associated > Mammals > Digestive system >...
ATTCTCCATGATATGTGTCTCCTCCTGCTGGCGGAATCCGAGGCGGGCGTTGCGAAGACCCACGTCCGAAAAATAGTATTTCAGCGGCGTCTTGATATACTTCCTGCCTTTCACATCATAACGCTCTGCACGCTGCAGCAAAAACGCGTCCATGAAATAGGACAGATAACGGTCGATGGTATCCGGAGAGATCCGAAGCTGCTTTTCACTGGCAAAGGTGTTGGATAACTTGTTTGGGTTTGTCAGGGAGCCGATGGACGAGGCCAGAATATTCAGAAGATCGTCCAGAACATCTGTCTGATTCAGAATGGTGTGGCGCTCCACAATATCCCGCAAATAAGTCTTTTCAAAGAGATCCCGCAGATACTTGCTCTTCTCCTCATGACTGTCCATGGAAAGCACCAGCGGCATCCCGCCGTAGGTGCAGTAATCTCGCCAGGCATGGCGCTTGTCGCCATCGTATGCCTGGCAGAACTCCGCAAAGGACAGCGGATTTACCCGGATTTCATCCCCGCGGTCACGAAACTGCGTCAGGATATCCGAGGAGAGCATCTGCGAATTGCTGCCGGTCACATAGATATCCGCGTTTCGTATTTTCATCAGGCCGAGCACCACGTCGATGAAGCCCAGCTTCGCTTTGGAATCATCCACATAAGGGTTTTGAATCTCAGAGACAAACTGGATCTCGTCGATTATCACATAGTACTGCTTTTTCGGATCGCGGATTCTCTCCCGGACGAACTTGTCCAGCTCTATCGGATTGCGGTATCTGGCGTTGGGCAGTTCATCCAGCGCAAGAGTGATGAGCTGATCCTCTTCCACGCCCTGCTCCCGCAGGTAGTTTGCATACAGCTCGCACAGCAGAAAAGACTTTCCGCAGCGCCGAAGGCCGGTAATGATCTTTACTCTTCCATTGTTCTGCTTTTTAATCAACTTCTCCAGATACTGTTGTCTCTGAATCAGCATCGACATCACCTCAAGAAATTTTTGCGGGTTGGAACATATTTTCCCCATCAACTGCTGAAAGCATACCACAATTGTCTCATGATCACAAGAAAATCTTGAGAAATTTTTGCGGAAAGGTGCGAAATTTCCTCAAGTATTCAGCCCGTCCTGCAAGAAGTGCTAAACCGCTCTGTCCCACTCATATACATTACCCAGAGAACGCGCGGCCGAACGACCGCCGCGCAGGGGAGTGGTGTGAGTGCGAGAAAGCTTAGAGGAGCGGGCCTGTGATCTGGCCGTGTACATCATCGAGAACCGGACCACCGTCCGCGCCGCCGCCAAAAAATTCGGCGTGTCGAAGTCCACCGTACACAAGGACCTGACCGAGCGCCTGCCGCATGTGAACCCGGGGCTTTATCGGCAGGTGCGCGAGCTGCTGGATCTCAACAAGGCCGAGCGGCATATCCGCGGCGGCCTTGCCACCCGGCGCAAGTATAAGGGAACGTCGGCGGAAACCTGAGAGAAACGACAGCAGAGCCGCCCGCGGGCGGCTCTGCTTATCAAAATACGTTGTTACATGAACCTGTCCAGAAACCAGGTCATCTCGTCAAACTTACGCATGAGCTCGGCGGTATGCAGCTCCTCCTCAGCCTGCAGGTCGACGCTCGTGCGGTTCTGCGCGTCCTGTATGTCGGTCAGGCGCTTCTGACCCTCCGCCATCAGCTGATCGTACAGCTTGTGATAGCTGTCCGTCAGCGTCTGCATGGTGGCCTTCTGGAAGTCGCGGCTGCGGTTGTAGCCGTCCAGGCTCACGGCGATGTTGTGGATGAGATCCGAGGTGAGGCTGGTGTGCTTCGGGTACAGGCCGCGGCGGTAGTTTTCGACCACCGTCTCATAGCGGCGGCAGGCGTTGGCAACGGCGTCGTCCCAGGAGATGTACAGCTCGCGCAGCGCTCCCCGGCCGACGGCTTTGACCGCGTCCGGCTTTGCGCAGAGCTCTCTGAGCTTTGCGGCCATGCTGTCGGCGTTTTCCTCAATGAGAAAGCCGCTCACGCCGTCCTCCACATCCTCCGCCGCGCAGCTGCCCGCAATCAGGACGCTGCCAAGCGCGCAGGCTGCGGCCTCGCGCACCACAAGACCGTTGGTGTCGAAGGTGGAGGGGAAGAGGAAGAGATCTGCCCGGCAGTACCAGGCGCGGATGCGGCCGCGGTCATGGATCGGCTCACAGAAGAAGACAATGTCCGTGAGTCCCAGCGTTTCGGCGTAGGCCACGATCTCCTCCTTGTCGTTGCCGCCGCCGACAAAGACCATGCGGAATGCCTGCCCCGCCTCGCGCAGATTCCGGAGGGCGTCGAGAATGATGCGGATACCCTTATACCACATCATGCGCCCGACGAAGAGAAACACCGGCACGCCTGCGGGCAGATCGTATCCGCCCGTCACCTCCGCGATGAGGCGGTCATCGACCCGTCCCTGGGGGAAGTCCACGCCGTTCGGCATGACGATGTAATCCCCCTTGTAGCCGAGGGAGCGCAGATTCTCACCCGCGCCGCGGCTGACCGTCCAGACCTCATCGCAGGCGCTGATGTTCTCCACCAGCAGCCGCTTGGCCTCCTCCTGCAGGAGCTTGCTGGAGATGGCGTTGGCAATGTCAATGTCGAACTTGGTGTGGTAGGTCATCACGATGGGCACGTTGATCCTGTCGCGCAGGGAGCGGGCCAGCATGGTGGAGGTGATGGGACAGTGGCTGTGGATGAGGTCAAAGCCCTCCGCCATCAGCTTTTTCTGCACCTCCGGCGAGAAGGGAAAGCCCGCGTGATAGCCCACCAGATTGGTCAGATCCACGCTGGGATAGCGCAGCACCGGGAAAGAAAAAACCGAATCGTCGGCCTTGCTGTTGGCGGGTGTGACGACCGTGGCCTTGCCGTGGCTGCGGGTGATGATGTCGGCGTAGTTTGTGACGGCGTTGGCCACCCCGTCGATCTCCGGCGGAAAGGAATCGTTGATGAGACAGATGTTCAGGTTTTCAGACATGGTATACTCCTTGCATGGTTTACGGGGCGAAGCGAACGCTTTCGCCCGGTGTTGTTTTATCAGGTATCGCTGGCCTTGTCCTGCTTGACGGCGCCCGTGCGGTAGGCCTCCAGCAGCAGCTTCAGATCTTCGATCTGCGCGGCGATCTCGCGCCCATCGTCGGTGTCGGCGATGGTGACGCGCTTGATGTAAGTCTTGACGGGGATGATGCGCGACTCCATGTCCCGGTTGTTGCGGATCATATCCTCGGCGGAGGCGAAGGGCTCATGCTCCGAGAGATACATCAGGTGGGAGTTGGAGACGAGAGAATACCCCGCGATGCCCGTCACGGACTGGTAGGCCTTGGACATGCCGCCGTCGATAATCAGGAGCTTTTCCGGCACCTTGATGGGGCTTTCGCCTTTGCGGATCTTCACGGGGATGTGGCCGTTCACGATCACGGCGTCGGGATCGGTGATGCCGAACTCCTCCAGCACGCGCTCGCAGCCCTCGGCATTGTAGGCCAGGGTGAAGTAGGGGTCGGAGGTCTCCTTGTGGGTCTTCTTGTCGGCGATGAAGTAGCGCTCAAAGGTGGCCATCTTGTCCTTGCCGAAGAGCGGCGACTTGCTGCCGCACCAGAGATACCACATGAAGTCCGCGCCCCGCTGGCGTAGGGCCTTGTCCTTGGAGAAACGGCCCTGGCGCACCAGCTCCTCGCAGCGGTCGAAGAGGCTGCGGCCCCGGCAGCTCACACCGTAAATTTCCATCTGGGTAAAGCTGCCGTCCGGCTCCATGGGGATGCAGCCGTGGAACATGAGGACGCTGTTATAATAACGATACATGGCGCCCTTTTTATACAGGAAATCCACATGGTGCTGGAGCTTGTCGCAGTTGAGGAAACTGAGATGCAGACCCTCCAGCACCTTCTGCTCCTCGGGCGTGAGGGCGTAGGGATCCTTCGGGTCGATGGTCGGAAAGCGCGTGTCAAGAAGCGGGTACTCCTGCCCGTCGAGCGTCACGACGCCGCGCTTGAGATCCAGCTTGTCCAGCAGCAGCCTGTCGTCCATCCGGTACTCGGGATGGGCTTTGGCGGCCTGGCCCTCAATCTTGAACTGGATGACGGCGATGGCCTTGTGCATTTTGGCGATGACCTCGTCATTCTGCGGGTCGGTGGCGTCCTGGGGCCCCTTCTTCGGCATGAAGAGGGCGCAGGGATCGTCCGCGTAGGTTTCCAGCGCGAAGAGCGAGAGCGGGCGCATGTTGATGCCGTAGCCGCCCTCCATGAAGTCGTAGTTATTATAGCGCAGGCAGATGCGCACGGCGTTGGTGATGCAGCAGAGGTTGCCCGCCGCCGCGCCCATCCAGAGAATATCGTGGTTGCCCCACTGGATGTCGATGTGGCGCTGCTTTTCCAGCTCGTCCATGACGAGGTGGGGGCTGTCGCCGCGGTCGTAAATGTCGCCCACCACATGCAGCCTGTCAATGACCGAATCCTGCACCAGGTGGCACATGGCGGTGATGAAGCTGTCGGCGGCCTCCGTCTCGATGATGCTCTGGAGGATCTGCTCGAAATACTCCTCCTTGTTGAAATCCTTGCTGCCGGTGGTCATCAGCTCACTGATGATGTATTCATATTCCTTCGGCAGGATGCGGCGCACCTTGGAGCGGGTATATTTGGAGGTCGTGATCTTGCAGATGGCGATGAGCTGCTTGAGCGTGATGGTGTACCACTCGGCGTTTAAAAGGCCGCGGTGGCGCATGTGGCTCAGCTTGCGCTCCGGATAGTAGATCAGGGTCGCCAGCGCGTCCCTGTCGGCAGTGGAGACATAGTCGCCCAGCGCCTGGTCGATTTTTCGGCGCACAGAGCCGGAGGCGTTTCGCAGGATGTGGCGCAGGCCCTGGTATTCACCATGGATGTCGCTGATATAGTGTTCGGTCCCCTTGGGAAGGTTCATCACGGCGCGCAGGTTGATGATCTCGGTCGTGACCGCCTGGGTGTTGGGGTAGCTGCGGGAGAGCGTCTTGAGATAACGCAGCGTCTTTTCGTCAAATTTCATATCCGTCATGGCCCGCTCCTTTTTTAGAATTCGTGATAATATCTATTCTCCAGTATACCGTAGTTTCCGCCGTCCTGCAAGATTTGTTTGGGAAAAAGCGTGACAGAGAGGACAGCTTATAGTATAATAGCAAAAAATATCGTCTCTCTCCGCCCGCGGAAGGCGGAGCATGGAATCGGGTGCAAGTCCCGGCGAGTCGGTCACTGTGAAGCCCCGGTCGAACGGGGATCAGTCAGATACATGGGAGAGGGGCGCTGCTTCTGCCGGAACCGGAAGCACGTTTATTTGGACAGCGCAGAGAACTGTCATTCCGAGCCAGTGCGCACACTGGCGTGGGAATCCGTCTCTCCCAACAGAGGGACTTCTCTCTCCCCTTTTTCATCGGAAGAGAAACGGATTGCCGCACCGGTGACATCGGTCACCGGTTCGCAATGACATAGTTCACCCTGCGTCCTTTTGGCGTGCCCTTTCGGGCGCGTCTTTTTCTTTTCTCGGGGGGATCGTCATGGTACATTTTGTCGGCGCCGGACCCGGCGCACCGGATCTCATCACGCTGCGCGGCGCCGCGCTTCTGGAGCGGGCCGATCAGGTCATCTACGCGGGCAGCCTGGTTAACCCCGCCCTGCTCACGCGCTGCAAAGCAAACTGCCGCATCCTCAACAGCGCGCGCATGACGCTTGAAGAGGTGATCGCCGCCGTCGAAGAGGCGGAGGCGGCGGGGCGCGTGACCGTCCGCCTGCACACCGGTGACCCCAGTCTCTACGGCGCGATCCGGGAGCAGATGGCGGAGCTTGAAAGACGCGCCATCCCCTACGATGTGACGCCGGGCGTGTCGAGCTTCTGCGCGGCGGCGGCAAGTCTGAACGCGGAATACACCCTGCCCGGCCTGAGCCAGAGCCTGATCATCACCCGCATGGCGGGGCGCACCCCGGTGCCGGAGCGGGAGAGCGTCGAGAAGCTTGCCCGGCACGGCGCGTCCATGGCGCTGTTCCTCTCCGCCGGTATGCTGGAGGAGTTACAGGCGGCGCTTCTCAAGGGCGCTTATGCCGAAGACACCCCAGCCGCCATCGTGTACAAGGCGAGCTGGCCGGAGGAAAAGACTCTGCGCTGCACCCTCTCCACCCTCGCCGAGACCGCGCGGGCAGCGGGGATCAACAAAACGGCCCTGGTGCTGGTGGGCGATTTCCTCTCGGTAGACTTTGCGCGCAGCCGCCTCTATGCACCGGACTTCACCACCGGATATCGAAAGGGGACGGACGCGACATGACCATCACGCTCATCGGCTGCGGCTGCGGCGACCTCACGGAAGCGGCCCGCGCCGCCATAGACCGCGCCGGACTCCTGATCGGCTCTCGCCGCCTGCTGGAGCAATACGGCGCAGGCAGACCCCAAATCGAGGCCGTGACGGCGGACGCGGTCACGGCGGCGATACAGAGTGCGGACGCCGGACAGATCGTCGTCTTTTTCAGCGGGGACAGCGGCTTTTATTCCGGGGCGCGCCTGCTGCTGCCGCGTCTGAAAGACTATGACGTGCGCGTGATCCCCGGCGTTTCCAGCGTCCAGCTCTTCGCCTCGCGCCTGGGGCGGCCCTGGCAGGACTGGCTCCTCTGCTCGGCCCATGGGACGGATTGCGATGTGCTGTCGGCAGTCTGCCAAGGAAGGCCCGCCTTTTTCCTCACCGGCGGCAAAAACAGCCCCGCCGCCCTCTGCCGGGAGCTGCGGGATGCCGGACTCGGCTTCTTGCAGGTCAGTATTGGTGAGGATCTCGGCACCGCGCAGGAGCGCGTCACGGTCGGGAGCGCGGCGGAGCTTGCGGAATGGAACTATTCTCCCCTCGCGGTGCTGCTCGTCGAGCCTGCGCCGAGACCGCCGCGCCGCGCGCCCGGCCTCCCGGACGGGGACTTCCTGCGGGCGGAGAAGATCCCCATGACCAAGCAGGAGGTACGCGCCGCCGCGCTCTCAAAGCTTGCCGTCGGGCCGGAGGATGTCTGCTGGGACATCGGCGCGGGCACGGGCAGCGTGTCGGTCGAGCTTGCCCTCCAGTGCCGCGCGGTCTGGGGCGTGGAGCGGGAGGACGCCGCCCTCGCTGTGGCAGCGGAGAACCGCATCCGGCACGGCGCATGGAACCTGCGCCTTGTGAAGGGGGAAGCGCCGGACGCCATCGCGGGACTTCCGAAGCCGGACGCGGTCTTCGTCGGCGGCAGCGGCGGAAAGCTGGCGGAGATCCTGCACACCGTCCACGCGGCGAATCCCGCGGCGCGCATCTGCGCGGCGGCAATCACGCTGGAGAGCGTGCACCAGGCTTATACGACCCTGCGGGAGCTGGGGTATGCGTTGGACGTGACGCAGCTTTCCGTCAGCCGCGGAAGGGCGGCGGGCGGCCTCACGCTGATGCTGGCGCAAAACCCCGTCTTCCTCATTACGGGGTGGACGCCATGAAAACGCTGATGATCGCCGCCATGGCCAGCGGCGCGGGTAAGACCGTGACGAGCTGCGCCATCCTTGCGGCGCTGAAAAAACGGGGCGTGCGTCTGAGCGCCTTCAAATGCGGCCCTGACTACATTGACCCGATGTTTCATGAGCGGGTACTGGGCATCCCAAGCCGGAACCTCGACCTGTTTTTGCAGGGGGAGGACGGGGCGCGGAAAACCCTCTCCCGCGCAGAGGCGGACTTCGCCCTCATCGAGGGGGCCATGGGCTATTACGACGGCCTGAACAACACGGACGCAGTCAGCGCCTATGCCCTCGCAAGGCTGACGGGGACGCCTGTGGTGCTCGCCGTATCGCCGAAGGGCAGCGGCCTCACGCTTGCGGCGCAGCTTCGGGGCCTGCTGGACTTTCGCCCGGAGAGCGGCATCACGGCCCTGATCCTGTCCGCCTGCCCGGAAAAGCGGGCGGCGTCTCTCGCCCTGGTTTTGGAGCGGGAGACGGGGCTTCCCGTGCTGGGGTATCTCCCGCCGATGGAAGAAGCCCGCTTCGAGAGCCGCCATCTCGGCCTCATGACCGCGCGGGAGATCGGCGATCTTGAGGCGCGGCTTGCCGCCCTCGGCGAGGCGGCGGAGTATTATATTGACGTTGACCGGCTGCTGGAGCTGGGTAAAGACCTCGACTTACAAACCCGCATAAATCGGCTTCCCCTCAAGGAGAAGGCAAAATGCCGCATCGCGGTTGCGCGGGACGAGGCGTTCTGCTTCACCTATGCCGACAACCTGGACGCGCTGCGCGAGGCCGGGGCGGAGCTGTGCTTTTTCAGCCCCCTTCATGACGCGGTGCTTCCGGACGCGGACGGGCTCTACCTCCCCGGCGGCTACCCCGAGCTGCACGCGCGGGCGCTGTCGGAAAACACAGCCATGCGCCGCAGCATCGCGGAGGCCATCGGGCGCGGCCTGCCCACTGTGGCGGAGTGCGGCGGCTTCCTCTATCTCGGGCAGAGCCTGGCGGACGCGGAGGGACAGGGCTTCCCCATGTGCGGCGTGCTGCCCGGACACGGCTTCCGGACGCCGCGGCTGCAGCGCTTCGGGTATCTGACCCTCCGCGCGGCGGAGGACTCCCTGCTCTTTCGGGCGGGCGAGGAAATCCCGGCGCATGAGTTTCACTATTGGGACTCTACAATAAACGGCGTAGCTCTCTGCGCTGCGAAGGCCGACGGCAGAACATGGCGCTGCGGCTTCGTGTCGCCGGGCCTCTGTGCCGCCTTCCCGCACCTGCATTTCGGCGGGGCGCTGCCCCTTGCCGAACGCTTTGTAAAGGCATGTGAAAAATGGAAAGCATCTATGACATAATTGAACGGATCGGCCCGCCGGATGAGGCGGCGCGGGCGGCGGCAAAACGGCAGTGGGACAGCCTCGCCAAGCCCCTGGGGAGCCTCGGGCTCTTTGAGGACATGGTCACAGGGCTTGCCGCGCTCTGGGGCAGCGCCGACGTGCGCGTGGACGCGCGCCGCCTGCTGGCCTTCTGCGCGGATAACGGCGTGGTGGCGCAGGACGTGACCCAGTGCGGCAGCGGCGTGACCGCGAAGGTTGCCGTCGCCCTCGCCGAGGGGCGCAGCAGCGTGAGCCCCATGGCGGCATACGCAAACTGCCGGGTGATCCCGGTGGATGTCGGTATGCTGGACTTTCCCGGCCACCCGATGGTTCTGAACCGCCGCGTGCGAAACGGCACGGGGGATATCAGCCTCGGCCCCGCGATGGATCGGGACGAGTGCCTTGCCGCCATGGCGGCGGGTGCGGCGCTTGCAGCAGAGAGCGCGCGGGACGGAGCCCAGCTTCTTCTCATCGGTGAAATGGGCATCGGCAACACCACCACCGCCGCGGCGGTTGTGTCCGCGCTCCTGGGCCTTGACCCGGTCAGCGTCACCGGGCGCGGCGCGGGACTTTCAGACGCGGGCCTCAAGCGAAAGCGCACGGTTATCGAACGCGCCCTCGTCCTCAACAGTCCTGACCCGCAAGACCCTGTGGACGTGCTCACCAAGGTCGGCGGCCTCGATCTCGCTGCCATGTGCGGGGCATATCTCGGCGCGGCGGCGGCAAGGGTCCCCGCCGTGGCCGACGGCTTCATCAGCGCGGCGGCGGCGCTCTGCGCCGTGCGCCTGTGTCCCCGGGCGGGGAAGGCGATCTTTGCAAGCCACGTCTCCTCGGAACCCGCCGGGCAGCGCCTCTTGGACGCGCTCGGCATCCGGGCGCCCATCCATGCCGACATGCGCCTTGGAGAGGGCAGCGGAGCCGTGATGCTTCTGCCGATGCTCGATATGGCGCTCACGCTCTATCGCAGCGGCCAGAGCTTCGAGCGCCTCGGCATCGAAGCCTACACGCCGCAGAATTGAGGGTGCCATGCTGACACTCATCATCGGCGGCGCGGACAGCGGCAAGAGCGCCTTTGCCGAGGCGCTAGTCTGCCGCCTGCCGGGAAAGAAGCTCTATCTTGCCACGATGCTCCCGCGCGGCGCGGAGGCCCGCGCCCGCATCGAAAAGCACCGCGCCCAGCGCGCGCATCTGGGCTTTGAGACCCTGGAGCGCGGCCTTGACCTTGCACATGCCGCCATCCCGACCGGGGCCAATGTGCTGCTGGAGGATTTCTCCAACCTCCTGGCAAATGAAATCTATGAGCCGCAGGGCGGCGGAACAGCCGCTGTCCGCCGGGGTATGGAGCACCTGATCGCGCAGTCCGAAAATCTCACCGTTGTGACAAACGAAATTTTCTCCGGTGGCGCGGATTATGACGAAGAAAGCCTGCGCTACATGCGCCTGCTTGCCGAGCTGAACCGGGAACTCGCCGCCCGCGCCGATCTCGTCGTTGAGGTCGTGTGCGGCCTGCCGAACATCTTAAAGGGGGAACTACCGTGATCGCGTTGGAAACCGTTGCCGTGGCTTTTTCCATGTTCTCGGCGATCCCCATGCCGCAGTTTGCGTGGAACGAACGGAATATGAAATACAGCCTCTGCGCCTTTCCGCTCGTGGGGGCGGTGATCGCCCTCGCCCTGTGGGGCTGGGAAATGCTCTGTGTGTGCCTCGCCCTGCCCGCAATTCTGCGCGGCGCGGGCCTCTGCCTGCTGCCGGCCCTGATCACCGGCGGCATCCACCTGGACGGCTATGCAGACACTTGTGACGCGCTTTCCTCCCACTCTGGGACAGATAAGCGGCAGGAAATCTTGAAAGACCCCCACCTTGGCGCGTTTGCCGCGATCCGGCTCTGCGTGTATTTCGTCGCGTCTTTTTCCCTCTGGGCCTCGACGCGCACGCTGCGCCTGCCGGTACTGTTGGGCCTGTTCTGCCTCTCGCGTGCTCTCTCCGGCCTTGCGCTGACACTCTTTCCCCTACGCCCCGGCAGCGGCCTTGCCCGCTCCTTTGCCGAAACTGCGGATCGAAGGCGCGTGCGCGCGGTACTGGCGGCAGTGTCCGTTCTGCTTGCGTTTCTGCTGGCCCTGTCGCGGGCGGGGGAGACCGTCCTCGCGGCGGCGCTGGTGTTTCTGTACTATCGCCGTATGTGTGTCAAGGACTTCGGGGGCCTCTCGGGGGATCTCGCCGGATGGTTTCTGCAGACGGTGGAGCTCTGGATGCTTGCCGCACTTGTCGCAAGAACATATGTGGAGGCGGCCTTATGATCTTTGTCACCGGCCCGCTGTACGCGGGAAAAGGAGAATATATCCGCGCGGCCCTCGGATTGAGCGAGGCGGAGCTTGCCGCCCGCGCCGTCCGGGACGTGCAGGAGCTGGCATATGGCGCGGACCTCCCGGCACTCGCGGATGCGCTTGCAAAAAAAGAGATCGTCATAGCGACAGAAATCGGCGGCGGGCTGATCCCGCTTGAGCGCGAGGCACGCGAGAAGCGCGAGGCCGCGGGGCGGCTGGCCTGCCTGCTGGCGGAGCGGGCCGACATAGTGGTTCGCGTCTGCTGCGGCCTGCCGCAGATCTTAAAGGGGGAACTGCCGTGAAGCTGTACCTGATCCGCCACGGCCTCACCCGCCTGGGCGAAGAAAGACGCTATCAGGGCGCGCTGGACGACGGGCTTTCCGACCGTGGCCGCGCGGCGCTGAAAAGGGCGGGGCTTGCCCCTGCGTGCGTCTATGTTTCACCCATGCTCCGGGCACGGGAGACGGCGGCGATCCTGTTTCCGGATGCCGAACAGTGTGTGATCCCAGACCTGCGGGAGATGGACTTCGGCGCGTTTGAGGGGCGCGGCTGGTGGGAGATGGAAAAGGACCCTGCTTACCGCGCCTGGGTGGACGGCGGCTGCACAGGCCGCTGCCCCGGCGGAGAGGATCGCGCGTCATACTCCGCGCGCGTCTGCGGCGCGATGGATGCACTCCTGCAAAACGGGGAAGACCCGCTTGTGATCGTCGCCCACGGCGGTACGCAGATGGCGGCGCTGGAGCGCCGGGGCGAACCCGCGCGGGAATACTGGCAGTGGCAGCGCCCCTGCGGCTGCGGCTGGGAGCTGGATTTTGACGGCGAACGGCTGCACGTTTCGCGGGAGGTGAGCTTTCTGCGATGAAAGTATTAACTGCCGCCGTCTGCGGCTTCGCACTCGACCTGGTGCTGGGCGATCCGGCGTGGCTCACGCCCGTGCATCCCGTGGTGCTGATGGGCAGGGCGATCAGCGCCCTGGAAAAGCGCCTGCGCGCCCTGTTCCCCAAAACGCCGCAGGGCGAGTACCGCGCCGGCCTGGTCCTGGCGATCATTATGAGTGTCGGAACGTATGCGCTCTGCAAGCTGATCCTGCGCAGTCTGAACGCCCTGTCCCCGCCCCTGGCCTTCGCGCTGGAGCTGGTCTGGTGCTGGCAGGCTCTGGCGGTCAAGGACCTGCGTGTGGAGGCCATGCGGGTGAAGACCGCGTTGGAAGGCGAAGGACTGGATGCCGCCCGCAAGGCCGTTTCCCGCATCGTGGGCCGCGACACCGATAGCCTCAGCGCCGCGGGGGTTGCCTGCGCGGCGGTGGAGACCGTGGCGGAGAACTTCTCCGACGGGGTGATCGCGCCGCTTTTCTGGATGCTGCTCGGCGGCGCGCCCCTGGCCCTGTGCTATAAGGCGATCAACACCATGGACAGCATGGTGGGCTACAAAAATGAACGCTATCTCCACTTTGGGCGCGCCCCGGCAAAGCTGGATGACGCGGCAAATTATATCCCCGCCCGCCTTGCCGCGCTCCTGCTCGTTGCGGCGGCATGGCTTCTGGGGGAGGATGCGGCCTCGGCCCTGCGTATCTGGCGGCGGGACCGCCGAAAGCATGCAAGCCCCAATTCCGCCCAGTGCGAGGCGGCGATGGCGGGGGCGCTTGGCCTGCGGCTCTGCGGCCCGGCGGTCTACTTCGGCGTGAAGCATGACAAGCCCTGGATCGGCGATGAGCGCCGCGAGATCGTGCCGGACGATATCCGCCGCGCCTGCCGCATGGAATATGCCGGGGCGCTTCTGGGCCTTGCGGTTCTGGGAGTGCTGCGGCTGGTACTGAAAAAATAAAAGGAGAACGGATTGCCGAACCGGTGACATCGGTCACCGATTCGCAATGACGTGTGTAATTGCGCATGAACCTGATTCACGGCGGCGATTGGGCCGGATTTGAAAGTGAATACGGCGTAAGGCCGCTGGACTTCTCGGCCAACATCAGCCCCCTCGGTCTGCCGGACGGGGTGCGCGAAGCGGTGATCGCGGCGCTGCCGGACACGGATCGCTACCCTGACTCCCTGTGCCGCGCGCTTCGGGCGGCGCTGGCAGAATACCACGGCGTACCGATGGAAAATATCGTCTGCGGGAACGGGGCGGCGGATCTGATCTGGCGTCTCTGTCGGGTGCTGCGGCCGAAGAAGGCGGCGCTCTTTGTGCCGGGCTTTGCCGAATACGAATGCGCCCTGAACGCGGAGGGCTGCGAGATCATACAGCTCCCGCTGACGGAGTCGGACGGCTTTCGCCTGACGGAGAATACCGCCGCCCGCGTCCCGCGGGACACGGAGCTTCTGTTTCTCTGCAACCCGAATAACCCCACGGGGCGGCTCACAGAGCGGGCGGCCCTGCACGGTCTCCTGAGCCCCTGCCGGGAGCGGGGGATGGCGCTCATCGCGGACGAGTGCTTTCTGGACTTCTGCGAGGAGCCGGAGGCCCACAGTCTGGTCGGGGCGCTTGCGGAGACTTCGGGGCTTGTGATCCTCAAGGCCTTCACCAAGACCCACGCCATGGCGGGGCTGCGCCTGGGCTACGCCCTCTGCGGCAGCGCGGAGCTTGCGGAAAAGCTGCAAGGCAGCGGGCAGCCCTGGGCCGTGTCCAATGTCGCCCAGGCGGCGGGCATCGCGGCCTTGCGGGAAAAAAAATATATGACTCGCCTTCGTGCTCTGATCACGTCTGAGCGCAAACGCATGATCCCTGAATTCGAACGCCTCGGCCTGCACGTCATTCCGGGCGAGGCAAACTTCCTGCTTTTTCGCGCGGAGGATTCCAAACTCGGTGAAAAGCTGCGGCAGCGGGGCATCCTGATCCGAAGCTGCGGAAATTTTGCGGGCCTCTCCGAAAGCTGGTACCGCACCGCTGTCCGCACGCAGGCGGAAAATGATCAACTGCTCCGCACACTGGGGGAGGTGCTGCATGGCTAAACGAATCATGATCCAGGGCACCATGTCCGGCGCGGGCAAGAGCCTGCTGGTCACGGCCCTCTGCCGCATCTTCGCGCAGGACGGATACCGCGTTGCGCCCTTCAAGAGCCAGAACATGGCCCTCAACAGCTATGTCACGCCGGACGGCCTTGAGCTGGGCCGCGCCCAGGCAGTGCAGGCGGAGGCGGCAGGACTCGAATGCGATGTGCGCATGAATCCAATTCTGTTGAAGCCCTCCAGCGACACGGGCAGCCAGCTCATCGTGAACGGCGAGGTGCGCGGGCACTATGAAGCGCGGGAATACTTCAAAATGAAGCGCCGCCTCATCCCGGACATTCTCGCGGCGTACAAAAGCCTTGCTTCCGAAAATGACATCCTCGTCATCGAAGGGGCGGGGTCCCCGGCGGAGATCAACCTCCGGCAGGATGACATCGTCAACATGGGTCTTGCGGAGCTGGTGAACGCGCCGGTGCTGCTCGCGGGCGATATCGACCGGGGCGGCGTCTTCGCCCAGCTCTACGGCACAATCGCCCTGCTCCGGCCCGAAGAACGTCAGCGCGTGGCGGGGACGATCATCAATAAATTTCGCGGCGATGTGGAGCTGCTGCGCTCCGGCCTGACCCAATTGGAAGCGCTGACGGGCGTTCCTGTCCTGGGCGTGGTGCCCTATGTCCGCGCGGATATCGACGACGAGGACAGTCTTGCCCCGCGCCTGAGCAGAAAGCGCGCCGACAGGGCGATCCGCATCGCGGTCATTCGCCTGCCGCATATCTCAAACTTCACGGACTTTTCCCCCCTGGAAGAGCATCCCGACATAGGCGTATATTATGTAAATCAAACAGACGAGCTCGGAACCCCGGACATGCTCATCCTGCCGGGGACGAAGAACACCATGGCCGATCTCATCTGGCTGCGCGAATGCGGCCTTACCGATGCGATCATCCGCGCGGCAGGGGGCGGCACGCCGGTTCTCGGCGTCTGCGGCGGCTATCAGATGCTCGGCCGCACCCTGCGCGATCCCCTGGGCGTGGAGCTTTCGGGGGCGCTGCCCGGCCTGGGCTTACTCCCCGTCGAGACAGTCTTCACCGGGGAGAAAACGCGCACGCGCCGAAGCGCCGTTTGCACGGCGGAGGCTTTCACCGGCGCGGCGCTCACGGGCTACGAAATCCACATGGGCCGCACCGATACCCACGGCGCCCCGCCCTTCTGCCGCTTTGCGGACGGCGGGACGGACGGCGCTGTCTGCGGCAGCATTTTCGGCAGCTACCTGCACGGCCTGTTTGACAGCGGGGCACTGGTGGAAAAGCTTGCGGCGTATCTGGCAGAGCGCAGGGGGATCGAGATTCGGAACATACACATTGAGACCCGCGCGGCCTACCGCAACCGGCAGTATAACCTGCTGGCCGACGCGGTGCGCAAGGCGCTGGATCTGAAGCGCATTTATGAGATTATGGAGGAATACGCCGATGAAGACCCGGCCCGCTGAAATTGAAAACGGCAGCATGGAAATCATCCGCGCGGAGCTGACGCAGCGGGGCATCACGCTTCCGCCGGAGAATGCCGCCGTGATCCTGCGCTGCATCCACGCGAGCGCGGATTTTGACTATGCCGAAAACCTGCGCTTCACCCCCGGCGCGGTGAGCGCCGCCGTGGAAGCCCTGCGGCGCGGCGCGGAAATCGTGACGGATACGAACATGGCCCTCGCCGGGGTCAGCCGCCCGGGTCTTCAAAGGCTGGGCGGCGCGGCGTACTGCTTCATGGCGGATGAGCGCGTTATCGAAGATGCGCGGGTACACGGCACCACCCGCGCCGTCGCCGCCATGGACTGGGCGGCGGCGCATCACCCGGCGGCGATCCTCGCGGTCGGCAACGCCCCGACGGCGCTTCTTCGCATTGCGGAGAAGATCGAGACTGGCCTGCGCCCGGCCCTCGTGATCGGGGTGCCGGTGGGCTTTGTGAACGTGGTGGAGAGCAAGGAGCGCGTGCTGGAGACTTGCGAGCGATACGGCGTAGCCGCCATCGTGGCCCTCGGGCGCAAGGGCGGCAGCAGCATCGCCGCCGCCGTCTGCAACGCCCTTCTGTACACCGCGGCGGGCATGCTGGACCCGAAGGAGCGGGGCTGGAGCTGAACATGGAAAAGCATTATCAATTCTTTCAGAACCGGGAATGTGAATTCTTCCCCTGCCATGCGGGCGTTCAGGCGGCGGACTTCAACTGCCTCTTCTGTTACTGCCCCCTCTATGCCCTGGGCGAGGACTGCGGCGGCAGCTTCACCTATACCGCAAAGGGCGTGAAGAGCTGCGAGGGCTGCGCCTTCCCGCACAGGCGGGAAAACTATGCCGCCCTGCTTCGGCGCTTCCCGGAGCTGAGCGCGCTGGCCGCGCGGCGGGAGGGGAAGCCATGAGCTTTGATCACTTTGTCCGCAGCGGAACGAAGCTTCTGCGCTGCGGCTACACCACGGGCAGCTGCGCGGCACTCGCCGCAGGCGGGGCGGCCCGGCTGCTGCTCACGGGCGAGGCCCCGGCGGTGCTCACCATCATGACGCCCAAGGGCTGGCGCGTGGAGACAGAGCCGGTCTTCTGCCGCCGGGAGGGGGACACCGCCCTCTGTGCCGTGCGCAAGGACGCGGGGGACGACCCGGACGTGACGGACGGCATGCTGATCTGCGCCATGGTCACGAAGACGGAGCAGGACATTACCATCGACGGCGGGGCGGGTGTCGGGCGCGTGACAAAGCCGGGCCTTGACCAGCCGGTGGGCGCGGCGGCCATCAACAGCGTACCCCGGCAGATGATCCGGGCGGCGGCGGAAAAGGTCTGCGCGGCCTGCGGCTACACGGGCGGGCTCCAAATCGTGATCTCCGCCCCCGGCGGGGAAGAGATCGCAAAAAAGACCTTCAACCCCCAGCTCGGCATCATGGGCGGCATCTCCATTCTCGGAAGCTCCGGCATCGTGGAGCCGATGAGTGAGCGGGCCATCGTGGAGACCACCGCGCTGGAGATCCGCCAGGCGGCGGCAGACGGCGGCAAGCGCATGATCCTCCTGCCCGGCAACTACGGCATGGATTATCTCACCCAGGCTCTGCCGGAGCTTGCGACAATCCCGCGGGCCAAGTGCTCCAACTATATCGGGGAGGCCATTGACGCCGTCCTGACCGAGGGCTTTGAGGAAGTCCTGCTCGTCGGACATATCGGAAAGCTTGTGAAGCTTGCGGGCGGGATCATGAACACCCATTCCAGAACTGCCGACTGCCGCCGGGAGCTGTTCGTAGCTCACGCAGCCCTCTGCGGCGCGGGGCCGGACGTGTGCCGCGCACTGATGGCGGAGGTCAGCAGCGACGGGTGTATCGCGGTGCTGGATCAGGCGGGACTGCGGGAGCGCGTGATGGAGAGTCTGCTGTGCGCCGTGCAGACGGCGCTCAAGCGCCGCGCAGGGGACATGCGCATCGGGGCGCTGCTCTTTTCCAACGAGGCGGGGCTTCTCGGCCTCACGGAGGAGGCGGAGGCGCTCTTGAGAGAATGGAGGACGGCATGAGAGAAACAATCGCCCTCACCGCCTTTACCGAGCGGGGGAGAGCGCTTGCTGAAAGACTGGCGGACGCGCTCGGCGGCAGTGTCCGGGGGGAAGATCAGCCCCTTGCGGACTGGACGCGGGAGAGCTTTTCGTCCTGCGCCGCGCTCGTTTTCATCGGGGCGGCGGGCATCGCGGTGCGCACCGTGGCGCCCTATCTCGTGAGCAAGGCAAGCGATCCCGCCGTCATCTGCCTGGACGAGGGCGGGCGCTGGGTTGTGCCGCTCCTCTCCGGCCATCTGGGTGGGGCTAACGCCCTGGCAAGGCGCATCGCCGCCCTCACCGGGGGCGAAGCCGTGATCACCACGGCAACGGACGTAAACGGGCGCTTCGCCGTCGATCTCTGGGCGAAAAAACAGGGCATGGCACTTTTGCAGCCGGAGCGGATCAAAAACGTCTCGGCCAAGATCCTGCGGGGCGAGACCGTCACCATTGACTGCCCGTGGCCTGTTGCCGGATCTGCGCCGGAGCTGGTGCGGTGCGGTACGGATGCGGATGCCGTCGTGTCGTATCGGAAACGCGCGGGCAGCGCCCTGCAGCTTGTCCCGCGTGTGCTGACCCTCGGGGTCGGCTGCAAGCGGGGGACGGGCGCGGATGCGCTGGAAGCCGCCTTTCAGACCTTTTGCACAGAGCGCGGCATCGTGCCGGAGGCTGTCGAGTGCGTCGCCAGCATCGACCTCAAGCGGGACGAGGCGGGGCTTCTGTCCTTCTGCCTGTCACACGGCTGGCCGCTGCGCTTTTACAGCGCGGAGGAGCTGCGCGGCGTGCCGGGGGAGTTTAGTGCCTCTGCCTTTGTGGAGCGTGTGACCGGTGTGGACAATGTGTGCGAGCGGGCGGCTGCGCTCTGCGCGGGCCAAAGCCCGGTCGAAAGAAAATTCGCCCGCGGCGGGGTGACCTTTGCCCTGGCCGAGCGGCAGAAAAGTTATGATTGGAGATGGCAGGATGGCTGAACTGTATGTTGTGGGCATCGGCCCGGGCAGTGCCGAAAGCCTGACCGAAGCGGCGCGGGCCGCGCTGGACAGGGCGGAGCTGATCTGCGGCTACACGGTCTATGTGGAGCTGCTGCGTCCCCTGTACCCGGGCAAGGCGTTTTACACCACCGGCATGACCGGCGAGATGGAGCGCTGCCGCCATTGCCTTGAGCGCGCGGCGGCGGGGGAGACCGTCGCCCTTGTGTGCAGCGGGGACGCGGGCGTCTACGGCATGGCGGGCCCGGTGCTGGAGCTTGCCCCGGATTATCCCGGGGCGGCAGTGACGGTGATCCCCGGCGTTACGGCAGCGCTCTCCGGCGCGGCCCTGCTCGGCGCACCGCTGGGGCACGATTTCTGTGTGATCTCTCTCTCCGACCGCCTGACCGACTGGTCGCTCATCGAAAAGCGCCTGCGGCTCGCGGCGCGGGGGGACTTCGCCATTTGCCTTTATAACCCTGCGTCCAGGCATCGGCGGGACTATCTGCAAAGGGCCTGTGACATCCTGCTGGAGGAAAAGGACGGCGACACTGTCTGCGGCCTTGCCCGCATGATCGGGCGGGACGGGGAGAGCTTTCGCATCCTCAATCTGAAAGCCCTGCGGGATACGGAGGCCGACATGTTCACCACCGTGTTCATCGGCTCCGCGAAGACGTGCGAGATCGGCGGGCGCATGGTGACGCCCCGGGGGTATCGCAAATGAAAATAGTCATCTTCGGCGGCACCACCGAGGGGCGGCAGCTCTCAAGGCTGCTCGCCGAAGACGGGGCCACGGTCACGGTCTGTGTCGCCACCGAATACGGCGAGGAGGAGCAGGGGAGCGTTCCCAGTATCGAGACCCGTACCGGCTCCCTGACAGCAGAGGAAAAGCAGGCGCTTCTGCGCGGCGCGGCCCTCTGCGTGGACGCGACGCACCCCTACGCAAAGCATGTGACGGCCTCGGTAAAGGCGGCGTGCGAAGCGGCGGGAGTAGAATATGTGCGGCTTTTGCGCGGCGCGTCCGAAACGGACGGTGCCGTCACGGTCGAAAGCGCAGTGGAAGCGGCGGAATACCTGCGCACGCGGGAGGGCCGCGTCCTGCTCACCACCGGGGCGCGGGAGCTGTCCGCGTACGCCTCGCTCGACCCGGAGCGCCTGATCCCCCGCGTCTTGCCGAGCCATGAGAGTCTTGCCGCCTGTGAGGCCCTGGGAATCCCGCACCGCAACATCATCGCCATGCAGGGGCCGTTCTCGAAAGAGCTCAACGCGGCGATGATCCGGCAGTACGCCGTCCGCTATGTTGTCAGCAAGGACGGCGGCGGGCCGGGCGGTTTCCCCGAAAAGGCGGCGGCCGCGAAGGAAACCGGGGCGCAGCTCATCGTCCTGCGCCGCCCGGCGGAAAGCGGCCTGCCCTTTGACGCGGTTTTGAATCTGTGCATAACGCGACTGAGCGATGCAAATAAAAAAGGAAATGTAAAAGGAGAAACAACATGAGTACCATCAAAAAGATCCTGTCCTGCATCCTGAGCCTTGCCCTGATGCTGAGTGTGATGAGCGTCTGCGGCGCGCTGAGCGCCTTCGCCGAGGGCGAGGACGAGGAAAACTATGAGACCGGCGACGCCTCCCTGGACGATCCCCGGAACCAGGACAATATCGGCGAGAAGGAGCTTCTGGTTGTGTCCTTCGGCACGAGCTACAACGACAGCCGCCGTCTGACCATCGGCGCGATCGAGAGCGCCCTGCAGGAGGCGTTCCCGGACTGGAGCGTCCGCCGCGCCTTTACAAGCCAGATCATCATTGACCATGTGATGCAGCGTGACGGCGAGGCCATCGACAATGTCCGCGAGGCCCTTGACCGCGCGGCCAACAACGGCGTCAAGACCCTGGTCGTGCAGCCGACCCACCTGATGCACGGTTTTGAGTACAACGATCTCAAGAACGAGCTTGCCGAGTACGCCGACGCCTTTGACAAGATCGTCCTGGCGGAGCCCCTGCTGAACATTGACCGCGACTTTGACATGGTGGCTGAGGCGATTGTCGCCGCCACCGCCGACTACGATAACGGCGAGACGGCCGTCTGCTTCATGGGCCACGGCACCGAGGCCGAGTCCAACGAGGTCTATGCCAAAATGCAGACTGTCCTCACCGAGGCGGGCTGTGAGCACTACTATGTTGGCACGGTCGAGGCTACGCCCTCTGTGGAGGATGTGCTCAAGCAGGTGCAGGCCGGCAGCTACAAGCGCGTCGTGCTGCGCCCCCTGATGATCGTGGCGGGCGACCACGCCAACAACGACATGGCGGGCGACGAGCCGGATTCCTGGAAGAGCGTCTTCACCGGCGCGGGCTATGAGGTCGAGTGCGTGGTCGAGGGTCTGGGCCAGCTTCCCGCGATCCGCCAGCTCATCGTGGAGCACGCCCGCGAGGCCATGGCCGCAAACGGACTTGAGGAGAGCGCGAAATGAGAAACAGCCTTGCGCTGCTCCTCGCGCTGTCTATGCTGCTGAGCATCGCACCCTGCGCCTTCGCCGATCTCTCCGACGTGGCGGATGCCTCTCAGATGACCACGGTGGAGGAGGTCGCGGAAGAGGGCATGACCCCTGTTTACGCTGCCGACCTTGCGGACGGGGAGTACCCCGTCGCCGTGGAGTGCAGCTCCTCCATGTTTCGCATTGAAAGCGCCGTCCTGACGGTGAAGGATGGGGAGATGACCGCCGTGCTCACCATGGGCGGAAAGGGCTATCTCTATGTCTTCCCCGGCAGCGCTCAGGCGGCGGCAGCGGCGGACGAGGGCGATTATATCCCCTTTGCCGAGAACGCCGACGGCGCGCACAGCTTCACCGTTCCGGTGGAGGCCCTGGACGCGCCCGTCCCCTGCGCGGCGTACAGCAAGAACAAGGAACTGTGGTATGACCGCAGCCTTCTCTTCCGGGCGGATTCTCTGCCCATGGACGCCTTCAAGGACGGCTTTTTCACCACGGCGGAGAGCCTCGGCCTCGCCGACGGGCGCTATGCGGTGGATGTGAAGCTCGCCGGCGGCAGCGGCAAGGCCCGCGTGCAAAGCCCCGCGGTGCTGAATGTCCGGGACGGAAAGTGCAGCGCCGTGATCGGCTGGAGCAGCAAGAACTATGACTATATGAAGGTGGCGGGGGAAAAGTACCTGCCAGTCCCGAATGAGGACAATTCCGCTTTTGAGATTCCCGTGCTGTTTTTCGACCGGCCCATGGCGGTGATCGCCGATACGGTGGCCATGAGTGAACCGCATGAGATCAGCTATACCCTCCGCTTCGACTCCGAGAGTCTGGAGGCGGCCCCGTGAGGCGGGCGCTCTGCACCCTGATCGCGGTGGTGGCGCTCCTGCTCTGCCCCGGCATGGCTTTCGCCGAAGAACCGGTCGGCAGCATGGAGCTGCGCTATGCCGAGAACTTTTCCGTGGATTACTATGACGGCGGCGCGGCCCGGCTCAGAATCGGGCAGGAGCAGGACTTTCTGCTTCTGCCCGCGGGGGCAGCTGTCCCGGCGGGGC
>Ga0310691_10002811_pt1 | contig 22127 bp, 17 predicted proteins | sample 176DNAGHGlowgp2_FD_203887 | JGI IMG/M metagenome (GOLD analysis project Ga0310691, IMG submission 203887) | Sheep rumen microbial communities from Palmerston North, Manawatu-Wanganui, New Zealand - 1766 DNA GHGlow gp2 (v2) (version 2) | ecosystem: Host-associated > Mammals > Digestive system >...
GATGCGTTGTAACTAAAGATGTAGAACCTTATTCTGTTGTTGCAGGAATACCTGCCAGAAAAGTGAATGAGCGTCCTCGTGATTTGAAGTATAATTTTACAGGGCAATCATGCCGATTGTATTAAGCAAGAACAATTATGAGTGTGAATATTATATTAGCAAACGCCACAATTCGAAGCGGAAATAAGGGGTGTACTGCTCTTTGTTTATCTACATTATCTTTGATTGATAAAGTTTTTAAGGATAAAGGTGTTGATTATTCAATCTTTCTTCCAGATAGTGGACTACGAACGAGCGGAACACAATCGTATCAAGTTGGAGAATTGTTTGAAACTCATTTTTATTCCTGTGAATATGCTCCTGATAGTATTAAATCATTTCTGAAATCTTTTTTACATTTGAAGAAAGCTTATACTTCATGGCGTATATTCAAAGATGCAGATTATATTTTGGATATTGGGCAGGGTGATAGTTTTGCAGACATTTATGGCAAGAAAAGATTTGATAAAATAGACAGAATTCATCAATTAGCTCGCTTTTTAAACAAGCGATATTGTTTTTTGCCTCAAACCATAGGTCCATTTAAAGACTCTGAAGTACAGAAAAAAGCTGTCCATAGTTTGAAAGATGCTTCATTGGTGATGGCAAGAGATAAACTGAGTTACGATTATGTGCTGCAGCAGGTGCCTGAACAGAAACATATTGGAGAATATATAGATGTAGCTTTTTTTCTACCATACGAAAAAATTACATTTGAAAAGGATTTCGTGCATGTTGGATTGAATATCTCTGGGCTATTGTGGAATGGTGGCTATACAAAGGATAATCAGTTTGGCTTGAAAGACAATTATCAACATCTCGTGCAAACTATCATTGATTATTTTATAGGATTGAAGAATGTGAAGGTGCATTTGATTGGTCATGTGATGGTGGGTGAAAAAGGATTTGAAAATGATTATGTGGTTAACTATGACTTATGGAAGAAATATAATTGTTCTCAGGTTATACTTGCTCCTTTTGGTTTTGGCCCCATTGAATTGAAAAGTTATATAGCAGGAATGGATTTTTTCCTTGGTGCACGTATGCATTCAACCATCGCAGCTTTTTCTTCTGGAGTCCCAGTTGTACCAATGGCTTATAGCCGTAAATTCAATGGACTCTTTCAAGATACTTTGCAATATCCATATTTGGTTGATCTCAAGACTCAGACAAAAGATGAAATGCTAATTCATATTTCTGAGGCATTTGGGAAAAGAAATACTATAAAGACTCTGATAAATGATCGAATGAATTCTACTGTAAAGGAAAAAGAAGAGAAGCTCATTCAGGATTTGTCAACTTTCTTCAATCTTTAGCAGTAAAGTGATAGATAGAATACTAAATAATCAGTTGTGCTTAGGTTGTGGATTGTGCCAATCTGCGTTTGGTAAGGATACATGTGAGATGGTTCTTTCCGAAACTGGTTTTTATCAGCCCCGTACTAAACGCGCCTTTTCTAAAGAAGAAGAGAAGAAGTTACAACGTCTTTGTCCTGGTGTTCATGTGGAAGCACAGGCTCATAAAGGTGTATGGGGCAGTATGCTATCAATAGCTGATGCATGGTCTTCTGATGAAAATATTCGATTCCGAGCTGCTTCGGGGGGGGTAATAACTTCTCTCGCAATATATCTTCTTGAGACACACCAAGTGGACGCGATTCTTCAAGTTGGTGTTTGCAATGACAGTTATTTGTATAATGAATTGAAAGTTTCTCATACTCGTGATGAAGTGATGAAGAATGCTCAGTCACGTTATGCTCCCGCTTTGTTTTTTTCAGAAATCAAACATTTATTTGACACCACGAACGAAACTTTTGCTTTGGTTGGAAAGCCCTGTGATATGGCTGCAATGCAAAATTTCTGCCGAGAGTATAAAGAGTATGATGGGCGAATTAGTTATTATCTATCCATTTTTTGTGCTGGTATGCCAAGTTATTTGGCAACAGAGCAGACGTGGCGTTTGTCTGGTCATCGGGACACACCAATACGTTTGAAATATCGTGGTGATGGTTGGCCGGGCAACTTTAAAGCTGAATTTACTGATGGAAGTAATTTCCAACTTTCATACAATGAGAGTTGGGGTAAAATCTTAGGTAAGTCAGTCGGCTTTAGATGTAAGATTTGTCCTGATGGCATTGGCCTATTAGCAGATATTTCAGTTGGTGATAGTTGGAACACAAAGGATGGTTATCCAGATTTTACAGAAAGCAAAGGCCGTTGTTTCTGTATGATTCGTACACAACGTGGAGCTCATCTCTTTGATGAAGCTAAGAATGCTGGCTATATTGAAGTAAACCATCTTGATGTTTCGAGAATCAAGGAAATGCAGGCCTATCAATATAGACGTCGTCAATTAGTGGGATGGAGATTGTTACCAGTACAAATTCTGAATGACTTTATCTTGAATTTCAAGGGTTTGGGTACATTTAGCCTAGCTTTAAAAGCTAACTATAGAAGAGGTGTAAGTGAATTGTTGGGAAGTTTTAAACGACTGACACGTTTAAGAAAAGAATTGAATGGGAAGTAGCCAAAAGATAGTCAGTGGGGTAGTATGGAGCACAATAGTAAATATTGTGAATGCCATTTATGGCTTTATTGCGGTGCCTATTTTGATTCGCTATTTTGGTAAGGCTGAATATGGTTTGATTGGGCTTGCAATGTCTGTCAATGTTTATATGAGATTGATGGATATGGGTTTTAATTCAACCAATGTGAGGTTTTTCTCAACTTGGTTAACGGAGAAAAACCATGATCGCTTGTTGAAAGGATTTCAAACAAGTCTTTCTTTTTATGGTGTGATAGGGTTGGCAAATGCACTTATCCTCTTGTTAATTGCTTTTTATTCACAGAATATCTTTCATGTCACTTCAGAGCAGGATGTCATTCTCAAGCATCTGTTTTATATACTGGCAGTCGTTGCATTCTGTAATTGGTTTTCCAGCTGTTTTGACCAATTAATCAAAGCTACTGAAAACGTGGCATGGATACAAATAAGAACTCTCTTTACGAAAATCTTACAGATTATTGTGCTTGGAGTGACTGTGTGGGGAAAATTGTCTATCGAACTCTATTATGTGTTGACGTGTTTGGCTACATTGGTGATAGTGCCATTGTCTATAGGAAAGATTAGAAAGGAAACTCCTTTTATCAGTTTTACTCCAAAGTTTGATAAGGCAATATTTAAGGAAATGTTGCCTTATTGCATGAATATTTTTTCTTTTAGCTTGTTTCAGTTCTCATTTTATCATTTACGCCCTGTCTTTTTAGGTATCCAAGGAAATATAGAGTCAGTAACAGACTTCCGTGTACTGAACGGAATTATCAATGTAGTCACTATGTTAGGAGGGGCTTTCACTGCTATTTTATTACCCTCTACAGCAAAAGTTGTGGCAAGAAAAGATAAGTCATCTTACTATAAGATGGCATACGATGGCACAAAATATATTTCCATCTTGATTTCTTTTTGCTGTTTCGGAATGATGTCAGTTGGATCAGAGGTAATTACCATGTACGTTGGTAAGTCATACCTTTATCTGATACCTTGGTTAAATATTTGGTTACTCTGCACCCTTGGTACACATAATCAGGCTATTAGTAGCTTGATTCTCGCGGGAACAGACATTAGAGCCATTAGTTATAGTTCTGCTGTTGCATCGATTGTTGGTCTATTGGTGTCTTGGTTTTTGATCCCTGAATACCAAATAGGCGGTGTGTGTATTGCTTTTGTCGTTTATATGGCCATTCAACTTGGCTTTTATTATTTATACTATTGGCCTAAGAGAATGCAAATCAATTCTTGGAAGGTGTTTAGCTATAGTTTTATGCCATACATATTGGTTGGTGTTCTGATTTATTTTGCTGTTCAGTTAATTCCTTCTTTAGGAAAACCTTTTTTTGACTTTCTCTTGAAAGGAATCTCCTTTGCTATCTGTTATGCTATTATTTGCATTTTGATGCTAAACAGAGGTGATAAAAACTTCTTTCATAATGTCCTAAGTAAAAAAACGATTAAATGATTAAAAGTTATATTCGAAATATCATCCTTATTTTGTATCGCAACTATCTTGTAAAGCTGAAAGGTATGCATATCAGCTCTTCTGCCAGAATTAGTTTCTCTGCATTCCTTGATAAGACCAATCCCAAAGGGATATATATAGATGATGAAACGTTTGTTGCGAGAGAAGCTATGATTCTTAGTCATGACTACAGCCGTTCATGTCATCAAAGAACCAAAATTGGGAAAAAATGTTTTATTGGAGTTCGCGCCATTATTCTGCCTGGTCTTTCAATTGGAGATGAGGTCGTTGTAGGAGCAGGAAGTATTGTTACCAAAGATGTACCTGCTCATTGTGTGGTTGCAGGTAATCCAGCACGTGTGATTCGAAGTAATATCAAAACTGGCAAGTTTGGAAAGATAGAAATGTAAACGTCACTTTTTTCTATTAATCCTTATTCCCATTCAAAATAATTATGAGAAACCAAAGTGTAACCATAGCAAAAGGCATAGCTATTATATTGATGGTGATGGGACATGCAAGATGCCCAGAATACATCTATAATATGATTCTTATGTTTCATATGCCTTTGTTTTTCATAATGAGTGGCTATTGTTTTAAAGAGAAATATATAGATCAGCCAAAAGATTTTTTTTACAAAAGGATGAAGGGAATATATTGGCCATATATCAAATGGTCTTTGTTTTTTTTACTGATCCATAATATTTGTCTTCATCTTAATATATATAATGAAAATTATGGTTTTAATGGCAAAACATCAAAACTCTATGAGTTAAATGATTATTTATCGCATGGAGCTCAAATTCTAACAAAAATGGGCGGACATGAGCAATTGTTAGGTGGCTACTGGTTCCTGAAATCTTTGTTCTTTGGCTCTTTCATTTTTTATTTCACTCGTAAATACATTCCAAATATCAAGATAGGAATAATACTTCTAATATTATTAACAGTCATCCTCTCCTTTTTCCAAATTAAGATTCCTTATTTTGCAATAGGTGCTCGCGAAACTTTTGCAGCATTTTTTATGATGTTCGGACATTATTATAGAACCAATAATTATAAGATAGAATATAATAAATATTTCAATATTGTAGCATTACTTTTCATTACCCTTGGCTCTTTCTTTTGGCATGCAAGTTTAACAAGTTTTACATATTTGCAAGTTTTTCCATACGCTGTCAGTGCTATAGCTGGGACTTTAGTTATCTTTAATGTTAGCCATTATTTTGAAAGTAGGAAGGATCGCTTGGTGGTCCGATTCTTAGATTATGTAGGAAATTACACATACAATGTTTTAACTTGGCATTTTTTGAGCTTTAAAATAGTTTCATTATTACTAATTGCCTTGTACGGGCTTTCAATTGAACATTTAGCAGAGTTTCCTGTTATTGAGAGCTTGGCACATAAAGGATGGTGGATTGTATATCTTATAATAGGAGCGGGTGTTCCTATTGTATGGACATATTATTATCATCAAATAAAAGACTTATATTTATGAGACTTATTTCTATCATCATAGTCTTAGTTGGTTGTGGATTGATGTTTTATGTGAAACGTTCAACTAAAATGGCAATCCTCCTTTTAGGATTAATGCTCTTTTCGTTGGTGAAGATTCCAGAAATCCCATTCGGGGATGCTCCTCACCTATTAGCTGCGTCTTTTTTGCTTTCTGAATGGAGACGATGGAAAGGGTATTTATTCCAAATTACAGCCAATCCTGTTGCCTTTCCCCTTTTTTTGATTTGTATTTCAACGGCAGTCTGTGTTTATGCGAGTCCTTATGTTAATAATTCTACACACAATATTGTTGGATTTATAGTAATGGAATTGATATTTAAATACTTTATTATACTATATGCTTTTTGGGGATTCGATGAGGAAAACTCTATTAAACCTTGCTTGAAATGGTCTTTTTATGGACTTTTGGTGCTTACATTTTTTGGTATCATCAATTTAATTGACAAGTCAGCTATTTATGTAAATGTGCTGACAGAAGGAAGAATTAATGAGTTATATGATAAATCTATGGGAGATTTGTTTACAGAGCAAGACCGTTTTCGTGTTCAGTCAATGTTTTTTAATCCTTTTGACTATGGTTACATTTGTTTGATGTTAATGATTCTTCACTATCATGCATTCATACATAAGATGGAGAATAGGACGGTTTCAATTATAGCGATAATGTGTTGTTTTATAGGAATAGTTATTTGTAATTGCCGCACTATACACCTTTGTACAATTTTGGTATGGGGTGTGTATTTCCTTTTATCCATGAAACGAGGTCGAAGGGCGAAAAGAATTGGTTTTGCAGTTATAATTGTAGGCGCAATTGCTTTTTATTCTGTTCCTTATCTTCGAGACAAAGTGGAACAAATGATAACTGTTTTTGACGAAGGTTATAGTGACGAGGGTAGTAGTATAGAGATGCGTACCATGCAGTATGTGGCTATGTGGGAAGAAGTACAAGGACATGAATGGACAGGATTAGGCAAAGGCTATTTTGTAAACGACATGGGATGGGGTGGAACACGCGAAGAGCATGTGAACGAAGATTTAAAAGGTTTGGAGGGCGTTATCCTTTCTAACATGTTTGAAAGGGGATATGTTGGTGTGTTTTTTTGGTTTATTTTTTATTTTCTTTTATTTCTTTATATTAGAAAAAATCGTTTTTTATCTCCTTCTGTATATTATTTAGGAATATCGGTACTAATTCTTTATCTTTTATTTGCGAATATGACAGGAGAGTTACGCTCTGTTTATCCTACATTGCTTATACTGGGCTATGTTATTAAAGTTCTGTATGTTAAACGGGGTGATGCCATAGTTCAGGCAAACCAATACTTCTTTAATTTATGGAGAGGAAATCATTAGCCATAGTTATTCCTGCTTATAAACCAGATTTTCTTGATGAAACTTTGGCTTCTTTGGCTTCACAAGTGAATAAAGGGTTTACTGTTTATATAGGCGATGATTGTAGTCCATATCATCTATACGATATTGTTTGTAAATACGAATCACTTATACACATTATCTACCACCGATTTGACACGAATTTAGGTAGCAAAGACTTGGTTGCACAATGGGAACGATGCATTGCTTTGAGCAAAGATGAAGAGTTTATATGGCTGTTCTCTGATGACGATGTGATGGAATCGAATTGTGTGGAGGAATTCTATAGATGTTTGGACCAAACAAATAACAAATATGACCTTTACCATTTTGACATTAATATAATCGATGAAGAAGAAAAAGTCGTCAATATATGTCCAAAGTTTCCACTAATAAATAGCAGTTGGGATTATTATAAGACGATTGTTTATGGAAGACAACTTTCATACGTTGTGGAATATATTTTTTCTCGTAAAATTTATGAAAAAAGCGGTGGATTCGTGAATTTCGATTTAGCTTGGAATAGTGACAAGGCAACATGGACTGAATTTTGTGGTAATCGTGGCCTTTGCACAATAGAAAGTGCGAGAGTGAATTGGAGGCGAAGTCAGAAAAATATAACTCCTAATATGACGAGGTCTATTTCCGAAAGAAAGATGATGGCAAATTGTCTTTTTTTTGAGTGGGTTTTTAAGAAATTCAACAACACTTATCCAGAGGTTTTTTACTTAAACAGGAAACTGTTTATCTTAAAAATGGGAATGCATAAAAGTTCCATGAGCCATAGTTGTTTTAAGAATGCTTTTCGCCATTTCTTCAAGGTTCATGGACATTCTTTATATATATTGCCTACATATATTGACATTCTAATAAAATCGATAAAAATCCATTTGAAGAGTCTTCTGATTTCAAATAGATGATATAGCACGATATGAACTTTATTGATACTTTCAAGAAGAAAAAGTGGATGTTGCGCTCATTGCCGCAAACAATCTATTTCAATTTTAAAATGTTGCCTTTCAAACAGGCATGTAAATTACCTATATGGCTTTATAAACCTCGTTTTGATTCGCTTTCTGGATGTGTTAAGATTGATTGTCCAAAAAATCAATTAAAACCCGGGATGATACATATAGGTAATCTTAGAAATAATTTATTCCCCAATAACGGATGTATGCTTGACATCAAGGGAGAATTGACATTCAAGGGTACATGTCGGTTTGGAAACAACACAAACATTTCTGTTGGCAAACGAGGAAAACTGGTTATAGAAGATGGTGTTAGTTGTGGCACTTCATTGAAAATAGCATGTTATCATTCCATTTCTTTTGGTAAAGATGTGCATGTTGGCTGGGATTGTCTTTTTATGGATACGGATTTTCATAGCTTGATTCGTGAAAATGGAACTCGAACACGAGGATATGCCCCTATAGTCATCGGAGAGGGTACTTGGTTGGGCACAGGATGTAAAATCTTTAAACGAACACAAATACCTGCTCATTGTATTGTTTCTGGTATGACAATACTGTCTGGATCTGTTGACTGTCCAGAACGTTCACTGATAGGAAATCCACGCTCTACAGAAGTAAAGGTAACAGGTATTTATAGAGATTATCATGACGACAAAATTGTTTATCCATAAGGAATCACTTTCCTATACATCTATAATATCTTCATGAAAGTTTTTTTCTATCCGCCTTTACCTATCACTGGAACATATAGGAATCCATATTGTAAGAACTTTATTGATTCTATTACTCGCTTTTGTGAAGTGCTGGATAAAGACAAGGTCTGCAAGCGTTTGCTAAGTGGTCGGTTGCTCACTCAGAGTTTTCGTGCAGATGTGTTTATCCTCAACTGGGTGGAGACGATACCACATTTGAAGGGTGGCTGGATGCAGTTCCTGTTGACTTATCTGTCGTTTCTTGTGATGAGATGTAGAGGTGCGAAGATAGTTTGGATATTTCATAATAAGATTCCTCATCAGGGAGAAACCAAACTGACAAAAGCTCTATCGAATTGGCTTTTTAAACATGCCGACTTGATCATTTCTCATTCAAAAGAAGCAGCTGAATATGCACAGCAGAGAAGCAAGAAGCACGTTCTGTATCGCTGCCATCCCATTATGATTCCTGATTATGAAGTGGTTGATCAAGCAGTTGAGGAACAATATGATGTCTTTATCTGGGGGCAGATATTACCTTATAAAGGAATCTATGAATTTATCAGTAATCCTTCTGTCAGAAACAGCTCTCTCAAGATTAAGATTTTAGGTGTTTGTAAAGATGCTGAACTTGACCATAAGATAGAATCATGTACATCTGCTACGATTCATTATGAGAACAGAAGGGCTGATTTCAGCGAAATAGCTTCTTTGTGTAAAAAGTCGAAGTTTGTTCTGTTTCCATATATTGGAAATAGTGTCAGTAGTTCGGGGGCACTCATCGATACAATAGCATTCGGAGGACATCCTGTCGGCCCAAATGTAGGTGCTTTCAAGGATTTGGCTGACGAGGGAGTTTGTACTATATATCAGAATTTTGGAGATTTGATAAAGATACTGAATTCGGAGCAAGCTATTGCTTCGGATGATGCTCGTCGCTCGTTTATGGAGTCAAATTCCTGGGAACAGTTTGGCAAATTCCTGTTTCAACAGTTATCCTCAAAAAATTAACTATTGACGGAAACCTGTCAATGGTTTTTGACTACCCCAATTAGCATGAGCAGAAGGAACAAGATTGAGCAATGAAAAAAGTAATATACATATATGGTAATTTGCCTGCGTACCGCAAGGATTTGTTCACGTCCTTAGACAAGAAATTGGCTGAGGAGGATATTGAATTAAAGGTATTCTATGGCGAACATACCATCAAGGCGACGAAACAGGTGGAGTCTCCTTCTTTCAAAACACAAAAATTCCTGACGAAGCACTATGACTTGAAAATCACTAAGCCATATACGATGGAGGGTATGCTGAATCAGTTGAAAAAGGAAATGCCCGATGGCATCGTGATGCAATTCAACCAAAGCAACCTGACGGAGTGGAAGGTGCTGAAATGGTGCAAGAGCGAAGGAATTCCATACGCTATTTGGGGATGTAATTATACTCGCCCCGACATGAAGAAGGCTCTGAAGTATGTGCGGGACAGTATTTATCCTCACATCTATAAGAATGCGAGTGTATTGATGCCATACGGTTCGCTTTATCGTGATTATTTCTTGAAAATAGGTATTCCTCGCGAGGATATTGTTGTTGTTCAGAATTCGATAGATGTAGAATCAATCATTTCAAGGGAAAAAGGTCGAATTCATCGGGATTTTCAGCATTCCACTACGAAGATTCTCTATGTGGGTGCGCTCCATCCTCCTAAGCGATTGGATGCTGGCATACAGGCTGTAGCCCAATTGATTGATGCTGGCTATGATGTGCAATTCGATATCGTTGGTGGAGGAACTGCTTTGGATGCTATAAAAGCCATTTGGAATACATTCTCCCCAAAGGCGAAAGAAAGAATCATCTTTCACGGTGCGAAGTACGGTGACGAGCTTGTTCCGTTTTTCGAGGAGGCAGATGTGTTTTTTATGCCAGGAACTGGTGGGTTGGGTGTCAATGAAGCAATGGCGTACCAACTGCCAATCATTTCGACACATGGCGATGAGACAGTCTTCGACTTGATTGATGGTAACGGATTCTTCTTGCATCATTTTGGCGATATTCAAGAGGAAAAAGCGGCTTTGAAGAAGTTCATCGAACTGAAGCCTGAAGAGAAAGTGCGGATGGCAAAGAGAAGTGAGGAACTGATTCTGCAAAGGGCTTCTTTTGAGAATCTTGTGAATAAACACGCTGAGGCGTGTAAGCTGTTAATCAGTAAGAAAGCACAAAACAAGGTGACATCACAAAGACCGAACTGACAATGAACATAGAAAGAGTATTTGTGAATGGGGTGGGGATATTCCCATTTCCGACGATGCAGGAACTGTTGGAGTATGCCAAGGAACATCGTGGCATTCTGGTTGCTATCAATGCGGAGAAGATTCTGCAAGCGACCGATGAGACAAGGGCGATTATCAACCGAAACATAGGATATAGCGATGGTGCTGGCACGGTGCTGGTACTGAAAAAACATGGTTATCAGGCAGAGAAACTCCCTGGTTGCGAACTATGGTTGCGAATCATTGCATCAACTTACAAAACGGGTACTTCGTTCTACTTGGTGGGAGGCAAACAGGAAGTGATTGACGAGACTGTCAAGAAGTTGAGGACGGAGTTTGATGGTATCAACATCGTGAACTATCGCAATGGCTATATCAAGACGGATGCGGAACGTGAGGACTTAATCAATGACATTGCCGAGAGGAAACCTGATGTGGTATTCGTGGCGATGGGTTCGCCTAAGCAGGAGTTGCTGATGGAGAAGATGATGGATAAGCATCCTTCTGCCATCTATCAGGGGCTGGGGGGCAGTTTCGATGTCTATTCGGGCAATGTGAAACGTGCGCCGAAGTGGTTCCTCGACCATAACTTGGAATGGGCATACCGTATCTTTACGGATTTCTCCCGTTTGCCTCGATTGATGAATGTGATTCGGTTCTATATTAACGTCCAGCTCGGTAGATATTAGGAAGTAACGACTTGATAAAAGAAATATGAAAAGGGCATCTGCGTTCACTGTGCAGGTGCCCTTTTTCGTTTGTCTTAGTTCCTACGAAGAATAGGAGTAAAGGAGTTGTACCATAAATCTCCAATCCTCTCAGTTTCCGTAGAATGATAACTAAAAAGGCGAGCACTCGTGATGGGTGCTCGCCTTTTTAGTTCCTATTTGGAGGATGAGTTATTCAGCTACTACGGCGCGTGGCTTCACTTCGCCGTTGAGAATCATGTTCACTACGCCTACCACGTCGCTGATATCCACAGTTCCGTCAGCGTTGACGTCTGCATTTTCGGATGCGAATGTTCCTGTTGCACCACCGTTGAGGATGTAGTTCACTACGGCAACTACGTCGCTGATATCTACGCTTCCGTCACCGTTGGCATCACCATAGTATTCAACCTTTCCGCTGAAGTCTGCTGTCTTCTTCAGGGTGATGTAGTCGAGGTATGTAACGCTGTTGTAACCAGTAGCCTCATGCAGAGAGAGTGAGAATCCTTCTGGCACTTCGATGCCTTCAGCCGTCATTTCAACAGTTTCTTTGTCTGCATTTGTCCATGTGAGAGTCTTGCCTGTCTCGATTTCGTTGCCAGCAGCATCGCGGAGATTCAGCTTGATGTTTGTAGAACCGCTTCTGCGAGAAAGACCTGATGCATAGATGGTGTAAACGCCTGCTGGAACAGCCTCCTTGGTATAGAGTGCTTCGCCTGCGTACATGCCAAATCCATAGCTGTTAGAAAGGCTTGTCGAACTTGAGGATGTAGCAGCACTGCGAGTTGTCTTCAGACCTTCTGCCTCGTAGAAGTAGTCGAAGTCAGCAGTAGCAGCAGTGCAAACCACCTTGTTCTCGCCTTCCACAATGTCCATCACGTAAGGAGCAGCCATTTCGTACCATGTGCCATCTGTACCCTGAACATACTTGCTGAATGTAGCAGAAGTTGTCTCACCTTCGGTAACAGTTGATTCAGCTACGGTGGCTACTGTTGTGCCCTCAGCGTCAACAGCAACGATTGTGTAAGGCTTGTTCTCTGCAACGCGGAATGTGATAGTAACAACTGTACCTTCCACAGCTGTCTTGCCCTCTGCGTCATCGCTTGCGTAGATGTACTTCACGTCATCCACCCAGATTGTTTCCTTCTCTGCCTCTGCCAGAGTGATTGCTTCGCCAGAGAAGCCCGTGTGAGTTGTGCTTTCCTTCAGTTCATTGCCTTCGGTAGAAACATACTTCACGGTGTATGGAGTCACATCCACGTCGCCTGTCTTTACGATGTAGAGCCAGTCGAGACCGCTTGAAGAAGAGCCCTCGCAAGTGAAAGTCAGTTCAGAAGTATCTCCCAAAGAGAATTCTTCTGAATTGCCAGTCTGGTTGGTTCCGTTGGCGATGTCGAATGCAAATACTTCAGTGCCATTGGCTTTGATCTTCAAGGCACGGCTGGCAGCGTTACCATTCACGCCACGAACAAAAATCTGATACTTGCCAGGTTCGAGGGTGGTAATGACCTTGCTTTCAGCTGCGTATGCAACTGCACCATTTGATGCGCGACTTGTATAGCTTGCAGTTGTCACACCCTCGATGTTTTCTGCCTCTGTGAAGAATACAACATTCTCAACAGTACCATTGGTGTAGGAAAGTGTATGAGTGTAGTTGTCTTCAATTGGAGTGAAAGAAACTCTGTACCAGTCGCCAGAGTTAGCAGCAATGTTGTACAGCGTAGTACCCGAAAGCTGGTACTGAGAGAATGGAACAGTCACAACATCTTCTTCAAGGCATGTGCCTGTTGCCACTGTGCTCAGCACGTTCTCGCCATCGCTTGCCACCACTGTGTAGTTGTAAGTAGCAGCCTGATGGTAGTTGATGGTGATGACTGTTGAACCATCAGCAGCAATGACGCTGCCTTCCAAATTATCAGATTCATAGACATACTTCACTTCGCCATCCACGAATGCAGCAACGTCGGCAGACGACAGCACTGGGGTTGTGCCTATAACTCCCTGACGAGTCTCTTCCTTGATGGTAGTACCGCCAGCAGCCCAAACCACCTTGTAGTCTGCTGTCTCAACAGTCTGCACTTCTTCTGTCACTTTAATTTTACTCAAAGTGAAAGTAGAAGGATAGCCTTCACGTCCTCCTTTGGAGTGACCGATTTTGATGTTGGAAATGGCTGTAGTAGAAACGGCTGTACCAGTCTTGCCAGCAATGTCGTAGGAAATACTGCCTGTAGCTTGGTCGATGACGAACTTAACAGTTCCCGACCAGCTACGTCCATTCAGACCCAAGCTTGTGTCTGTGCCGTCAACATTGATGAATGAGGTTTTGTTCTGAGCATTCAATTTGAGCATGATGCCACCCATTCCGATGTAGTCATAAGAAGAGTCACGACCTGGAGCACCACCACCAGTGATGGTTGCCTCTAATGTGACGATGGATTTCTCTGTAGGAGTCAAAGTAAAAGCGGATTCTATGCCCGAATTGTTGTAGGCAAGGCTGATGTTTCCTTCCACACCTTCAGTGACGGTTCCGTTCGACCAAGCACCGTCTCCCACGTCGGTAGTAGCCCATGCGGTCTCATAGCCACGCTCATACAGCGTTTCTTGTGCCCACGCACTGCTTGCTCCAGCTGTCATTAACAAGCCGAGCAGCAAGGTTTTTAAGGTAGTTTTTTTCATAATTGTTTGTTTTTTAATAGTTAAATAATATAGTTAAGTTGTTATTGTCAATTGATGGATTTGCTTTGAAAAATCAAGGCTTTGTTCGAACTGTAAGGTGATTAAGTGAGTCTATTTCAGTCTATTGGTTGCAAATTTAACAAATATTTTTCATCCGACACGATAATTTAGTGTCTTTTTGCATTAAAATCGTTCACGCTGGTTGAGCACGAGCATTGTTTGTTTTCATCGTCGTGAAAGTCTGTCCCCATTGTTTTGTGAGTCAATCCCCAATCGCGTTCGAGTCTGTCCCCATTCGCGTTCTTGTGCATCCCCAATCGCGTTCGGATGTGTCCCCATCGGGGATTTCTTTCGTTGGATTCGCATTTTTTGTTTCTACGGAGTATAGGAGGAAAGGAGTTTTCCTGTCAACAAATGAACACAAATTTAATTATTGGCATCCGCTAAAAATGCTGAAGGCATGAAAGACCACAGGCAGGCGGTGGAGTGCCAAGCACGGAACCCCTGATAAGCATACAGCCAAGCACGGAACCCCGACGTGGGTGACAGATGTGATTGTCAGATAATCCGTCGTGCCTTCAGCACTCGTTTAGTTTGCGACACATAGCAGGGGTTTCGCTACGCTTCACCACCTGCCTGTGTTCTATCGTCCTTTCAGGACTTGCCAAGCCCAGTATGAATAAAAAATGCGACATACCTTCTTCTTTACTGTATTTGAACGCCCCCTTTTTCTTTTTTAGTGGACACCATTAAAATTAAATAAACCTTATTGTAGAGGTTGAAAAATCTCCTTTCCTCCATTCCTCCGTAGAAATGAAAAAACAAAAGGAGGACACTGCGATGGTAGTGTCCTCCTTGTCGGTTATGCTGAAAGATGGATTCTGTTTTACCAGAGACCTTCGTTCCAAGCGTTCTTTTCTTCCTTGGTTTCCTGAGGCTGTTCAGGATCTGCTGGTGTCTGTGATGCAATGAGCAGCACGTCCTTTTCCAAGTCTGTGTTGTTGTCCCACATTTCTGGCTTGATATATTTTGCCTTCATATTGTTGTCTGTTTTTGAGGTTAATGAATTTTGGGTTAGAGGTGCCTGCTCGGGGTTGCTGCTCGGGCAGGCACTTTTTCAATATGTCTCAGTCTTGTTACTTAATCACCACCTTGCGAGTAGTGCCATCAGTCATGCGAATGATGTTCACACCCTTCTCCATGCGGTTAGTCTTAGCACCAGCTGCGTTGTAGATGCCTTCGAAGTTTCCGCTTGTGAGAGCCTCAATAGTGCTGATGGCTGTAGCATCGCCACCAAGAGTCAATGCCTTCACGCCTTCAGCTGGAGTAGTGACTGTGAGATAAGCACGATAAGGATCTTTTGGTGTGTAGGCTTCTTCCAATCTGTAGAATGCCTGGAAGTCGTTCTGGGTCTGGAGGATGTACTTGCCAGCAGGGATTTCCACTGCGTTAATTGTACCAGTGAGCAGACCTGCATCGTATGTGTCCTTGAATGCTGCACCTACACCTGTCTGTGTTTCTTCTACGTCAGCGATTGCCTCGATGATGTAAGGAGTGTTGGCTGCGAGTTCAGTTACTTCTACCAATGTCAGTGTCTTGCCATCAGCTTCGTCGATTGCAGCGCAAGAGTAGTACTTGAGGTTAGCGTTTGCTGTAGGCTTGAATGGATAGATGCGAGTAGCGAACTTGCCAGCAGCAACCTCCAATTCAACAGATGGATTAGCGTTAGCGTCGGCTTTCACAATCTGGAAATTGATATGGCTGTTCACTGTGTAAACACCAGCGTCCTGAGAACCAACGTAATTCTTAGCCTCTACGTTATAGATGTTCCAAATGCCTTCTGTAGCAGTTGGGATGATAGTGAAGATAGCTGCGTCTTCAGCGTTGGTTGATGTACGAATCTGAGCTGAGTTACCACCGTAAGGAATACCAGTTGTGACGTAGCGAACTGCACCTTCTGCGTCAGCAGAAATGCTGATGGTGTAGTTGTTGCCTTCCACCTGAGTGAATGTCAAGCTCTGAGCGTAGTTTACGTTCAAATCCTGATACTGGAAGTTGTAGTTGCCCTGGCCATTACGATCGTTAGCACGGAGAGTCATAGCCTTGCCGTCGTATGTCCAACCACCATTTTCAGCCAAAATCACATTGAATACATCGCCGTCAGCAGGAGCGTTGATTACAACTGCATAATATGCAGAAACTGCGTCAGCGAGAGCCTTAATAGCTGCTTGCACATCTTCCAGTGTTGCATCTTCGTTGTCATAAACAGTCTGAGCATCAGAAGTTGCATTTGCAAGATCTGTTGCAGCCGATGCAGGAATCTGGAATGCTTCTGTACCAACATTCACACCGTCATTAATGGCTGTTGCATTGTTGATGGCAGCCAACAGTTCTGCCTTTGCAATGGCTGTTTCTGCTTCTGGCTTAGCCAAGAGCTTGAATTCAGTGATACTTGCCCACTGGTGTGTCGATGGAGCTGTTGCAGTCACCTTGATTTCAACGTCGCCAGCCTCTGTGAGCGTGAATGGGATGTAGCGCCACTGCCAACCACGACCTTGTCCGTCGGCAGCGAATGTGCCTTCGCCGAAGTTAGCAGCACCACTGGTGTCAACGCCGAGTCCAAAGTCAGCATTAGGGAAGGTGGTTACGCTTTCGCCTGCTGCTGTCATGGTCATGGTGATGTCGCCCGAGCGACGGCCTGTTGCCATCAGCACGTAGTCACCAGCTGGAAGAGCTGCAATAGTCTGAGATATTGCCCAATCAACTGAAGCACTGCCCCACTGGTTTGGCTCGTAGTATGTTGTGGTTGCATCACCATTCCAGTGCTGACCTTTTTCATTCTTTGTTGCACCTGTTTGTGTCCAAGAACCGAGGGTAACAGGGAATGTGAAGTCCTCGTTCACCTTGTTGTAAACAGCCACGTTCTGAACGTGAGCCTGAGCGATAGCTTCTTCTGCGCTTTCTGCGCTGAGAGCCTCAATGCCTAACTTAGCAGCTGCAGCATTGATTTCTGCCAATTCATCGTAAGAAGCCTTTGCAGCAAGGAATGCAGTTGTAGCAGTGTTCAGAGCTTCTGTTGCTGCTATATAGCCAGCCTCTGTTGCTTCTGGAGTGGCAGAAATAACCGATGCAAGATTTGACTTTTCATTACCATTTACATTTGAATAAGCTGGATTTTCCATTGCTGCTTTAGCATCAGCAAGAGCAGCTTCATAATCAGCCTTCACTGCTTGGAGTGGGTCTGTGTAAGTGATTGACACACCATCGAAGAAAAGCATAGGGTTAGCAGCTGAACCACCACCTGTTGACTTGTAACCTAATGCGATTTTTCCTTTCGTTTCAGCTGTCAATGTGAATTTGATGGTTTTTGTAGTCCACTGACCAACTGTTGTGTTGATAGCTGTGGTGTAACTTGTTCCCTCGTCTGGAATAAAACCTGTGTAGCTTGTGTTGCCTTGAGTACCAGATTGATTGTAAATAGGAATGGTAAGTGTGTAGCCACCTGCTGGAAGTTCAACTTCCTGATAATAATAGCCACCGTTGCCCCATACACCAAAGAAGCCTAAGCAATTTCCTGAAGCTTCACCAGCAGGATTCGTTGCTGGGGCCGATGTATTATTACCTTTCAATTGCCACTCGCTTCCATAAGCAAAAACAGCTCCACCCATACCTGAGTCTGTAAAACCTCCTTCGTCGGTAACTCCTGCCAAAACTTCATAAGACCAACCATCTACAGCTTGGAAACCATAGTAATTTGTACCATTTTTAGCCATATCCTTACCATAACCACAAACGTGATTATCAATAGGAGTTCCCTGTGAGAAGTCCGCATTGGTCAGATAAGTACTCGTCACGTCTGTTTGCGCCTTTGCGCCAACTGCAGCAAGCATCATTGCCGCAGCGAAGAGTAATTTCTTTTTCATGTTTCGTTAGAATTTAATTAATAATATGTATAGATTATTTTAGCTGTTAATCATTAAGTTAGAAATGCATCGCTATCATCCACTCATTCGCCTCATGGTGTGAGGACTGAAAAATCAAACTCTTTTCCTACTAATTCTGCAAAATTACGATAATAATTTTATACACCAAAAAAAACGGCTTGTTTTTTTCACTTTTCTTTATAATTCTACGGAGGATAGGAGGAAAGGAGAATATATTTCTGTCAACAAATGGACACAAATGGGGCACAAAATAATATGACCAAATGTTTTTCCGCAAGGTCAGCTGATAAAGAAGGGGTAAAGAGCAGTTAGCCTTCGCTATGTGCTTGTTGGCCTTTCAGACCGTTGTTGGGTGCAAACGGAAAATCGCATTATTTTGTGCCTCATTTGTGTCCATTTGTTGACAAAAAATCACATTATCAGGCCTAATGCTTTGGCAACAGCGTTTTTGATAAAGGCATTGATGGTAATGCCCTCTTTGCTTGCAGCCATGGCAACGCTACTGTGAATTTCTGGAGTCAGACGTACATTTAGGACACCTGTATATGGTTTTCTTGGCTCAATTCCTTTTTCTTCACACAACTGAAGATAATCATCAATTGCACCATGAAAATCTGCCGTCAATTCATCGACGGTGGTTCCTTCATAAGTGATACAGTCTTTGGTCAGACCTTGTACCTTACCGAAGAGGCACTTGTCCTCCTCGCTATATTCCACACTTCCTGTATATCCTTTATATTTCAAACATCCCATAATCTATTCTTTTAGTTAATATAATTGTTTTTCTGAAGAAATATCAAAATTTCTCGCATCTTGTATCCTTTTATGATGTTACTCGGATGAGGTTTATGCATGATGAAGGATTTCTGATCACTTTCGTTGTAGAACTTAACTAGTGAACCTGATGTCGAACCTTTGTTGTCAAGCTCGGAACCACAGTTCTGAAATAATGCTATCACCTCATCGAATGTAAAATCCCTTGGCAGCGTTCGGAATCATTTTATGAGTTTTTCTCTCTTGTTCATGCTTGCAAAGGTAACTAAATTTAGTCACAACTCAAAATCTGCGAAAGAAAATCATCAGACGTTCTTTATTTTTTGTCAACAAATTTTCACAAATGAGACGTAAAATCATGTGACTAAATGATTTTCAGAGCTGTGACGCTTTCAACGTCTATCTACAACAATGATTCAAAAGAAGGGAAAGTTTAGTCTTATTATTTTGTGCCTCATTTGTGTCCATTTGTTGACAAATAATCTCCTTTCCTCCTATCCTCCGTAGAGCATCAAAAAAGGGGGATGCACCATGAAGATGCATCCCCCTCCGATTATAAGTTATTGTTTTGATTACCAAAGTCCTTCGTTCCAAGCGTTGCGCTCCTTTGCGTCGCCTTCGGTGATGTTGTTACCACTTGTTGTGTTATCATCTTCGTTTTCCCCTATAATATTATCTGGGCTACCTGTGAGCATGAAAGCGTCGTCCACCTTCAGGTCTTCAATTGCTGAAATAGGCTTAATATATTTTTTCATTGTTCTAATCGTTTTTGATTTATGATTATATGATTACTTACGTGGAACATTGTACTTAGTACATGACCTTACTTCACGAGTACCTTCTTGCCGTTAACGATGTACAAACCGCGAGTAGGGTTCTGAATCATGCGGCCAGAGAGGTCGTAAACCTTAGCGTTAGCGATTTCGCTTTCGATAGCGTTGATAGCTGTAGCTTCTTCGATGTCGATGTTCAAGCTCTTAGCACTAACAGGCTCTGCAACAGTGATGTAAGCGCGAGTTGGCTTGAGGCTTACCTCAGAGTCAACGCAGTAGAACTTACCGCCACTCAAGATGTAGCTGTTCTGAGGAACTGTGATAGCTGCGTATGTACCAACCACCTGAGCACCTTCAACAGTAGAAATAGGCTCACCAGCTACGATAGTCTTGTCTGTGAAGTTGAATGAACTACCAGCTTCAGCTGCCTTGAGGAAGAATGGAACATTTGCAAGAATAGATTCTACTTTTTCGAGTACTACTGATTGATACTCTTTGCCTGTCCTATGGTCAGTGCCAGTTTTGTAGCCCTTCACCGTGTAAGCCTCTGCACCTTCACCACCGAGGGTAACGATGTCTTCAGCTGTTACTTGGAATGGGAGAACAACTGTGTTCATGCCTGCCTTGATGGTACGAGTGAGTTCAACATCGCCAGCACCTTCTTGTGTGTTGTCGTAAGTCTCGTTTTCTGAAATAATGAATGCCTTAGGAGCCACCTTGTAGAGCTTAACATAACCAATACCCATCCAGTTGCAAGTGTTGCCTTCGTGAGCTTTCAAACCAATCTTCACTTCCTGCTCAGCATTGTTGATGAATTCGATAGAAGCATCCTCTAATGCTCCAGATGAGGTGATAGATGTTCCGTCGATGTCGCCAGCACTGAAAGTGATATTCTGCTTGCCATTAGGTTCGGCAGCTCCACCTCCCCATCCAGCTTTAGCTTTAGCTGTCATCTGATAAGCTCCAGCAGGAAGTTGGGTCTTCAAATAAACAGTATATCCACTGACTGGGTTAGAATTATTGCTCCAGTATTCGTAGTAGTGCTGTCCGTCAGTGTCCATAACTTGATTGTTCTGAATAGGAAATTCTTGGTCTGTGTACCATCCATCAGCTTTCTGCCAAGAAGGAAGGTTCGTCAAGTCTGGATTTGTCAGCATGAACGTGAGGTCGAACTTAGCTTCGCCTGTAGGGTTAGCATTGCAGATATAAGTGTAAGCTGCAGTCTTCAGGTTGCTTGTAGCAGCAGTAAGTTCTGCAACCGTTGTTGCTGCATCGCCAGCTGTAAGAGCTGCACCGAGAGCGTCGTGAGCACCAGGAACGATTTCTTCGTATTCTGCAACGTCGTAGAGAGCCTGAACATCGGTCTTTGCAGCGTTGAATGCAGCGTATGGCTCAATCCATGTCTGTGCCTCAGCAACGGCTGTGTTCAGAGGTTCAACCTGTGCGTTGAGGTCTTCAGCAGATGCGTAAGCAGCCTCGTCAGCTGTGGTGACAGCAGCAGCCAAAGCATTAGCAGCAACTGGAGGAATTGCGTAAGATGCTTTTGCAGCAGCGTATGCGGTTGCCAAAGGGTCAACGGCATCAGCCACACCGTTCAATGCTTCAATTGCCTCGTTGTACTCAGCTACGGAAGTGTAAGTCTTGTTGTATTCAGCTACGACACCCTCAACGTATGCCTTGGCATTTGTTGGAAGAGTCTTTGCGTTGATAGCCTCAACTGCATTGGCAATCTGTGTGTCCCAAGCAGAGAAATCGAAGTCACCCACACGGTACAACTTGATTGGACCGCTGATGAACCAAGACTGTTTCAGCACGTGAGTTCCCTCATAACCGAAAGTCACCTCTGATTCACCTTCAAGGGCAAATTCGATGGTGCTCTTGTAGTTGCCAGCAGCAAATTCCTGAGAAGCCTCAGTCATGTTGTTTGCGTAGTTGGCAATAACGTGTGCTGAAGCACTTCCCAACGTAGGGATGATTTGCTTGAAACTTGCCTCTGGTGTCGTTGCAATGAAGTAAGCATACGACTTCGAAGGGTCAACATCCCAAGTGAGTCCATAGCGATAGAAGGCATTGCTTTCTGCACGGTACTTTCCCGAAGGAAGGGTGATTTTCTGGGTCAAGGAATAACTTTTTATGTCCAAATTACCCCAACCGGCATAGCTTTCCAAACACTTGTAGCCATCCTGCCCTTCAGGGCCACCCCAAGCACTAACCATTGTCCAGCCTTCCTTTGAGGACATGTCAGGGTTGGTCAAATAGGAAGTGTAGTCTTCCTCTTGTGCATTGATGTTCAACGCACCTGCGATGAGTGCTATCGCAGCGAAAAGTAATCTTTTTCTTTTCATGTTGATTTGAGTTTAGTTAATATATTAGAAAT
>Ga0310691_10002812_pt1 | contig 22121 bp, 10 predicted proteins | sample 176DNAGHGlowgp2_FD_203887 | JGI IMG/M metagenome (GOLD analysis project Ga0310691, IMG submission 203887) | Sheep rumen microbial communities from Palmerston North, Manawatu-Wanganui, New Zealand - 1766 DNA GHGlow gp2 (v2) (version 2) | ecosystem: Host-associated > Mammals > Digestive system >...
AGCGTGCAGCAAAATATTTGCGCAAGCTGGTAGCAGAGAAGGAAGATCCGACGTTGATGACGAAGGAAGATTTCTTTGCTCGTGTAGATAAAGCCGAGAAAGAAATCGCTGAGGGTAAAGGTGTCACCTTTACGAATAAAGACGACATGAATGCCTGGCTAAATTCGCTCTGATGAAATACGCTATTACCTTTGCTCCCGAAGCTCAAGAGGGACTTGCCAAGTTGAAACGTAGCGAACCAGCATCTTATAAGAAGGCCGTCAGCTACTCTTCCCCCAGCCATCAGACATCATCCCTCAGATTGGTGTAGTCATGAATATCTCCATTCACTCGAACGTGCCCATGAGGACAAAAGTATATTCTTCGAGTTTATAGCCGATCGGGTTCTGGCAACCCAAATGGATCTCATCCGTCTGCTCAAAGATGAGAATGATACTGTAAATGATACTGTAAATGATACTGTAAAACACGAAGTCTCGTCGTTGTCAAAGACAGAGAATGCTGTTTTTGCTGCTATTCGCAAGTATCCAAGCTATTCATACGAGCAATTTGCTGACTACTGCGGTTTCTCGCGCCCCACAATTGCCCGCACAATTAAGTCGCTGCAAAGTAAGGGCTTGATTCGTCGTGTAGGCTCTGACAAGACTGGTCATTGGGAATTATAGCCCCCATTTGTATACTATTTTACCTATTTCTTTCCGCGTTATCATTTTTTTTCGTATCTTTGCAGGCAGATAACTTAAAACTGCGTTGATTCATGAAATATAAGTTTGAAGTCATGGTCGCCCTGACCTACGAAGATAAGGACATTGAGGTTGAAGTAGAACTCACGGACGAAGAAGTGGCCAGAATCAAGAATCTGGTTGCTACCAGTGGTGCATCCGATGAAGAACCAGAAGACGAAGAGAACTTTGTACCTGAGAAAAGCCTTCTCTCCATCCTCGAAGAGAACGATTCAGAGCTCTTCGATAAGTTCTGGGATGTTATTATGCCTCCCGTATTCGTTGAGATGTTAATCAACGGTTTCAATAATGGTTACATTGAGAAGGATAGTAAAGACGACTTTGATGACTACCATGATGCCGACTTCGATGAACTTTACGCCATGTATGGTGACGAAATAGAATTGGAGCACTCCAGCTGCTGCATCTGCAAGGTGCCAGGAAAGTGGTTGCCATAGTGTAGCCATACTCTAGCCATACTCAAACAGTAGCCTAGAGTATGGCAGGAAGCAGAGTGATAACTGGCTCGAGTATGGGTAAAGGCTGTTTATAGCCTTTTTTTGTCGAAATCTTCTAAATTCTTTTGAATTTTTTAAAAAAACATTGTACCTTTGCACTCGTATTAAGCATCAAGAGTGGCCATAAGCCCACCAACCGGCCTTTGAAATATCGTTGGCATCGGTGGTAAAAAGATGCGAGTGAGATAATAACCCACTAAAGATTAACGATATGGAAATCAAGAAGATTGAAAAGTGTGATTATGTGATGTTCCCGCGTCTGCAGGAACAAGGTGTTGAATCGAGGCATGTGGAGCGCGAAACCTTCCGTGCGGAACTGAAGCATGTCGAGGGACATGGCGACTACTGGCTGGTGTATCAGCAGACACCACCCCACCTTGTGTCCAACATCCAGTTTGCAGAGGACGAAGCCGAGTTTGACCGCAAACTGGGCTGGTTCATCGGCCAGCAGAAGCTGCACGAGTACGTGCGCGGCAACCTGAGCTTCATTAGTGTCCTGGCAGGCTACAACCATGAAGAGGTTCCCATGCAGTTCCCCGACAACATCAAGAGCATCGTCTACGCCCTGAGCGATTCTGCCAGATGGTGGTATGAGTATGGTTTCGAAGTAATAGATAGTGTGAAATAAATGTGATTTAGCGCCTAAAAATGAGTATAATGCAATAAAATTGTTATTTTTTGTAAGTTTTTTGGTTGTTTCTTACTCTTTTGGGATTTTTTTTACTATCTTTGCAGCATTAATATAAATGAACCAATAGCTAACAAGATGGATAAGGATATTAACCGAATAAAAGTTGTGTTGGTAGAAAAGAAGAGGACCAACAAGTGGCTTGCTGAGCAGTTGGGGAAAGATCCCGCAACTGTTTCAAAGTGGTGTACAAATAGCTGTCAACCAACCCTTGAAACCTTAATAAAAATAGCTCAACTGTTAGATGTTGAACTTAGTTCATTGTTTCATGTAAATAGATAATTGTTGTTTTTAGTCTGGGATTTGATATGAATATAAGTTATGCAGCTGGACAAAGAATAACTGTTCGAGGAGAAGATTTCCTCATCACCAGCGTGGAAAAAGATATAAATGATGTTTATTTGCTTCATGCTACAGGTATCAGTGAACTGGTGAAGAACCACCATTTCATTTTCGATTCTAGTATAGATATTGATATCGAGATTGTCAGCCCATCCAATACTCAGCTTGTGGCAGACAAAGATCCACGTTGGCGCAAAACGCGTCTTCTTATAGAAACTGCGATTAGAAGTAATGCCTTCTTCTCGCATAAGATAACGGTGGCACAAGGTGGTGCATACGATATTGCAGAGTATCAGATGGAACCGACGCTCAAAGCCATGGAGCTGCCTCGCCCTCGTCTGCTCATCGCAGATGGCGTAGGTCTGGGTAAAACCATTGAGGTTGGCATTTTCCTCAGCGAGATGATTCGTCGTGGTCGTGGCAAGCGCATTCTCGTTTGTGCTTTGAAGAGCATTCTAGCTCAGTTCCAGGAAGAAATCTGGAATCGCTTTGCTATTCCTCTTGTCCGTCTTGATAGTGTTGGTGTGGCCAAGATACAGAGCGAGATTCCTATGAACAAGAATCCCTTTGACTACTATGACAAGACCATTATCTCCATTGATACACTGAAAAACAATGGTCGTTTCCGTGCATGGCTTGAAAAGACCCATTGGGATATTATCGTCATTGATGAATGCCATAAGGTAGCCAATGAGGACAGCCTACGTGGTGACTTGGCACAGTTCCTTGCCCAGAAGTGTGATTCGATGATTCTTACTTCCGCTACACCCCATAATGGAAGTGCAGAGTCATTCGCCAACCTCATGCGAATGCTCGATCCCATTTCCATTCCCCGCAATGGCGAATACACTCAGGAAGATGTCAAGCCATATTATGTCCGTCGATTCAAGAAAGATATTGAGGACGAGAAGATTCGTGGCCAGTTCCAAGACCGTAAGGTAGTCAGTATTCCTGTTGACCTTCATCCCGAAGAAGAGAAGTTCCTTAAGGTACAGCATACCAAATTCCGCTCTGTGAATAAGGAAGATGGAACTGACCCATTGTTCTCTTTGTCACTCTTTAAGAGCTACCTTTCATCTCCATACGCTGCAAAGGCTTCACTTGAAGAACGCATTAAGAAGGATGACAGCATAGAGATTAAGGGACTGCTTGATTTGGTTAACAGCAACATCAATCTTGGTATCGATACTCGATATGTAGCTTTCCGAGAGAAGTTGAAAGAGATATGGAAAAAGAACCCCAAAGAGCGTGTTGTTATCTTCACGGAACGTATTGCCACCATGAAGTTCCTTGAGGAGAATATCAAAAAGGAATTCAAACTGAATGAAGATCAAGTAAAGCGTTTCGATGGCTCACTCACTGATACAGAACAGGAGGAAATGGTTAACGACTTTGCCAAAGAAGACAGCAAAATCCGGGTGTTTATATCCAGTGATTCTGGTTCTCAGGGTGTAAACCTCCATTATTTCTGTCATATCATGTTTAACTATGATATTCCTTGGAGTCTTATCACCCTCGAACAGCGCAATGGTCGTATCGACCGCTATGGCCAGAAACAAACGCCTATCATTTACTACCTTGTTGCCCAAGGCCAGGATGCTGACCTACGCACAGACTTCCGTATCATCGATAAATTGCGTGACAAGGAACAAGAGGTTCACGACACCTTGGGCGATGCCATGAGTGTGATGGAACTTTACAATAGCAAGAAAGAGGAAGATGAAGTGGCAGAAGCCTTGAAGAAAGGCGATGAAGAGTTCCTTCAGCCCGGTCGCCGTCAGCGTAGGGGATTTGGTCGTCCAGACATCGTGGCAACTACTCCTGCCAAGGAACATCTTTCAGATAAAATCTTTGAGCCTAAGCTTTCACTGTACCAGACAGACGAGTCTTTCTACCGTGACCTATTCAATGAACTGGAAGCCATTGACTCTATTCATCATGACGATGTTAGCTGGAAAGAAGGTGATGTTCCGTATGTAGAAGTTAAGAACAATGCTGAGTTAAGCGATGTACTGTTTGACATGCCTCGCGAAGCTGTTCCTTCAGACAATATCTTCCGCCTGTGTGCTGACAAACTGACTTTGAACAAGTCGATAGCGGCATCCCGTAAGAGCAAAGATGGTGGTTGGAGCAAGTTCCTTCCTCTATATGACCTTCACCCCATCATTCAGTATTTGCTAACGAAGTTCACTGCTTCCGTTCCCAAGAACCAGGCATTCGTGGTCAAGGGCGAACAGTTACCTAAGGATATGAGCTACTATTTGTTCTATGGCAGTCATGCCAATGGTTTGGGACAGACACTTGTCAGCAAGTTCTTTGTGGTTCCTCTTGACAAAGATGGAGCCATCCGTGAACATCCAGTATCATTAGACGAGTTCCTGAACAAATATCCTATCACAGAGGGCTTCCTACAGGGAGTCCAAGAGGCTGATGTGGACATTTTGCAGCACAATTTGTCAAGTGCCATTTCTAAAGGTAACGAGATGTATATGATGCAAAAGCAGTTTGATGTGGCTGTCAAAATGGAAGAGCAACTGACAGAATATAAAAAGAAGCTTGATAAGTGGGCAAATGATGCAGAAACGCTTTTTGAGGGCGAGAACGTAGTTATCACACGACGCAATCACGACAAACAGATTGAAGAGATTCATACTATTCGTGATGAGTCAAGCCAGTTCTATCAGGATATGTTCTCCCTCGATAAGGCAGAACCATACATGCGCCTGCTGGCAGTTTTCTATAATTTCTAATTGATTAAACAAGCATTTCTATGGCTGACAATATAAAATACCGTTTCATTCAAAACGTAGGTGACTATTTCCCTTCGGGTTATTTTGGTGAGGATTTCTTGGACAAGGTTCAGAAGTGTGCTGGTATATCCAACGACGAGGTGAAAGTACTGTGTACTCCCTTCGTCCGTCTTCAGCACGACTACGATGAATACAAAAACTTCATCATTAACAACAATCCTCGTACAGAGGATGCCATCAAAAAGACACATGATTTCAATACCCAGTTATTGAAAATACTCGGTTATGAAACAGATCATGCTTATCAAGAGCATTGCGTTACCAATGAGGATTCTGACCCCATCGAGATGATTCCTGTTCGCCATATCCTCCGTCAGGGGCAGCAGGTGAAGATGTTTGTCATGGAGATGCAGAATTTGATAGCCATTAATGACCAAGACCCAGCAGGTCTTTTTGAACAGCAGTATGAAAGTGAGCCAGACCGCAACACCAAACAACAGAAATATTCTGCTCGCCAGTGGCGTTTTGTTTTTGAACTTCCTGAAGGATACAAGATATCGCCAGCCATTATTAACAAGGCTATCACGCAAATATTCCTTCTTCCAGAAGAACGCCGTCCTCATTTTATCCTGATGTTAGCAGGAAATGTGGTATTCCTTTTCGACAAGGACAAATGGGCAAAGGGCAGTTATCTGCAATTCTCGCTTGATGAATTATTTGCTCAGGCCCGTGTACCTGCTTTTAAGAACTATTATGCCTTGTTCCACATGTTGGTAAGCAAACAAACGCTGGCTGCGGAAGGGGAAATGGTGCTGATGGACACGATTATTGAGGAGAGTTATAAGAATGCCTACGAAGTCACCAAAGACCTGAAGGAAGGAGTCATCCTTGCAGTAGAGACATTAGCTAATGAGGCTTTGTACTACATGAAGAATGTGGTGAACCGTCCTTTTGGTAAATACAATAAAGAAACGGATACTTATGACGAAACCGATGATGATTTCGAGGCAGAGGTTAAGGATGACTGTTTGACTATTATTTATCGTCTTTTGTTTTTATTCTACGCTGAGAGTCGTGAAGAGCTTGAAATCCTTCCTGTAGGTGACGAAGTATATAAGCATGGCTATTCATTAGAGTCCCTTCGTGATTTGGAGATGGTACGTCTTAATTCTCAGGAAAGTAGAGACGGGTATTTCTTCGATGATAGTATTCGTCATCTGTTTAATTTATTGTCTGATGGCCACAACGCCACCTTATCGGGATATTTTAAGAGTTTCCGTGTCCGTCCTATTGACTCGCCACTCTTCAATAACAAGAATCTGAAGCACTTGGCTGATGTCCGTATCCGTAACATCAAGTGGCAGGAGATTATCAAGGCCCTGTCGCTCTCCAAAAAGAAGAATTACTGTGGTCGTATCAGCTATGCTAATCTGGGTGTGAACCAGCTGGGCAGCGTCTATGAGAGTCTGCTTGCCTTCCGTGGTTTCTATGCTGAAGAAGACTATATCGAGGTGCACAAAGCAAAGAAACCAGAAGAGGGAACATATCTTATCCCTTATAGGCGCATGGGTGACTTCAAAATAACAGAAGTCCTTTGTAATCAGGAAACCGGAGAACCAATAATTTTGCCTAAGGGAACCTTTGTCTATCGTCTGAACGGACGTGACCGACAGAAGTCAGCCAGTTACTACACACCAGAAGTATTGACACGCAGCACTGTAAAATACACCCTGAAGGCCATCATTGACGATGTGGCTGCCAATAGGCGCAATGCTACAGATTTGCTGGATCTGAAGATTTTGGAGCCAGCCATGGGTGCTGCAGCATTCCAGAACGAGGTCATCAACCAATTGTCTGAAGCATATCTAACCTATCAGCAGCAACAGCAGCGTGAACGTGGATTGAAGAATTGGCGCATTCAGCCAGACAAATATCGCGATGAACTGCAGAAGGTAAAAGCTTATATTGCCACCCATAATGTCTATGGCGTTGACTTGAACCCCACGGCCATTGAGTTGGGTAAATTGTCTTTGTGGCTGAACGTAATCCATAAGGACATGGAAACGCCCTTCTTTGCAAACCGGCTCGCAGTCGGCAATGCCGTCATTGGCGCATGGTTAAAAGTATATGGCAAAGATGACGTGAAAGGAATCGTTGAGAGGCAAGGACGGCCGTTGAAGCAGAACAAATGGTGGGAGAAAACTCCTCATAAGGTTAAATTTTTCTCAAACCGAGTGAATCGTTCTGTGAATGATGTTTATCACTTCCTTCTTCCTGATGCCAATATGTTAGGCGTGCGAAGCATTCGTGAACAGAAACAGGCACATCCCAATGAGTATGCTCGCATGACTCTAATCCTGAAGGACTGGACAAATCCTATTTCAGAATATGATTTTCAAACACTTCAGCGCCTGTCGGGCAAAATTGATGTATTGCTTAAAGAGTACTATACTGACCAATTATCAATCGATAAGTACACAACTAATCGAAAGGTAATTTGGGATGGCATTGACCATTCTGACACGGAATCGATGTTTAAGGAAGAAGAGCAAGCAGAATCCTATGCTAGGAAACAACAACTCTTCGATACTCGTTATCGCAGGGACAATGCCTATCGCAAGTTGAAACTGGCGATGGACTACTGGTGCGCCCTTTGGTTCTGGGAATACGATGATGCCAGCGACCTGCCTACTCGTGAAGAATACTGGGCAGATATAGAGGCATTGCTTGATGTAGATAATGAGAAACTTGACACCCGCACACGTCAGGCTCTAGAGCGTTATGGTTCTTTGTTTGCAGCGGAAGACGGAAGCAAGAATGGTGATAGAATAACGGAAGAAGAGTCTGAGATTGTGACTAAGACACAAGAAGAACTTTTGACATCATCTCATGGTTCTTCAACTTTGTTCGCTGATGAAGATCCTCTGCGACTGAAGATTGCAGACCGCCTAGCAAAGCGTTATTGTTTCTTCCATCCCATGCTTGAATTCATCGAAGTATTCTGGCTTCGTGATGGATTTGATATAATTTGCGGAAATCCACCTTGGTTGAAATTGGAATTCAACGAAAAAGGTGTCATTTCAGAAAAATACCCAGAAATCGCTATTAGAAAGGTTAGTGCACCAGAGGCTAAACTAATGCGAGACAACTTTTTTGCTCAAAGCACCAACTTATCAAAACTCTATCATGCAGAAGAAATTGAGACAAACTGCCAAATGGAGTTTATGAATGCCCTATCTATGTATCCTTTGCTCAAGGGACAAAAGAATAATTTATATAAATGTATTCTCGCGAATGGGTTCAATATGCTGAACGAAAATGGCTATATGGGGTTATTACACCCAGAAACAGTATATGATGATCCTAAAGGACAACCTTTGCGTGAGGAGGTTTATCACCGTTTGCGTTATCATTTCCAATATACAAATGAATTAACCCTATTTGCAGAGGTTGATCATCATACCAAATATGGTGAACATATCTATGGGTCTCGTAAAGAAATAATAGACTTTGAATCAATTCATAATCTTTTCCATCCTAGCACAATTGATGGTTGCTTTATTCCTAACAGTCATGGTGATTGTCCTGGCATTAAAGATGCAAATGGAAATTGGAATGTAAATTCTCATAACAGCAGAATTGTGCGTTTTACAGAAAATGAACTTAGACTTCTTAGCGATGCTTTTGAAGATGGTGCACCATGGGAAAGTGTGAAATTACCAAACTTGCACTCTAAGAATTTGATACATGTTGTTGAAAGATTTGCTAATGCAAAAAACAAGCTACATTCTATATCAAAATTCATTAGCTCTGCAATGAACGAAGCTGGAGCTGTCAAAGATAAAATAATAAAAAGAAACACCTGTTATCCTATCAAGGATAATTATGAAATGATTTATAGCGGTCCACATTTCTATGTTTGTAACCCATTATATAAAACACCTCGAAAAAAATGTGAGTTAAACTCTGATTATGACTCAATAAACCTATCTCAGGTAGATTCTGAATATATAGCCCGAACTAATTATATTCCAATAATAAACTTGGTTGACTATAAAAAGTTAATTAGTGTAGACGATCTTAACATTACAAATTCTTGGATTGACACCTATAGATTAGCATTTAGATATATGCTTAATCAATCAGGAGAGAGGACACTTAATGGTTCTATAATTCCGCCAAAGACTTCACATATTCACGGAGTTACTAGTATTGTTTTTGAAAATACATCAGAATTAGTCGAGTTTACAGGACTCTGCGGTTCACTTATCATGGATTATTTTATCAGACTTGTTGGAACCGACAATTTGAATCCAGGTGTCCTCGATATGTTCCCATTTGTCCTTGACGAGAAGTTTAAACAGGCCATTCATATTCGTACACTTTTACTCAATTGTCTCACAAAAGACTATTTATGCCTTTGGCATGAAATGTGGGATAATAATTATAAAAATGACTCATGGTCGATAATAGATACTCGACTAAAAACATTCCAATCCCTTCATGATACTTGGGAATGGGATATCCCTTTAAGAAACTACTTTGAACGCCGTCAAGCTTTAGTTGAGATAGACGTTATTGTTGCAATGGCATTGGGATTGAGTCCAAAGGACTTGGAAATGATTTACACTACGCAATTCCCTGTGTTACTAGAGAACGAAAACGACACATGGTATGACGCAGAGGGAAAGATAGTATTCACCTGCTCTAAAGGTCTCACTGGCGTTGGCCTTGACCGTAAGCGTAACAACAGCACAGGAATGCTTGGCTGGGAGGATATTCGTGGTGAACAGATAGATGAAAATACCTACGCAGGTACATCGCCTACTCATACCCACATCATTGATCCTGCAAAGAGTGAACTCTACGGAGGTCAGCAACAAACCTTTGTCGCACCATACACACGTTGCGACCGCATTGCCGACTATCGTACCGCCTGGTCACATTTTGAAAAGATATTTAACGAATAATAGTATGAATATAGAAACATATCTTAACAAGGTCAAGAGATTGGAGAAAGAGTCTGCAATTCTCCATAAATCATCAGCTGATGAAGATAAGCATATAGCAGAGTATGACAAGAAAGCCGCAGATGAACAAAGAAAAGCTGCAAGCTCGAAGTCTTCATCAATGATTAATATGCATTTGCGAAACGCAAATAGCTATATTGATAAAAAGGGCAAGGCGTTGAAAAAGAAAGCAGATATAGCAAAGAAGATTGCAGAAAACGCAAAGAAACTTTCTGATGCACGTGTAGCATTGGATAAGGCACAAACTGATGAAAGCAAAAAATTGGCACAGACTTCATCAGCCATGCAAAAGGCAATTAACACTCAAGAGGATAAATTATCTCTTTTGATGAATCAATTTTATCCGGCTGAAACTATCGATGAAGAGAAAAAGTACACAGAGAAGGAATATGACTTTTTCATTTCACATGCCTCAGAAGACAAGGAGGATTTTGTCCGTGATTTAGCAGAAGCTCTTTCTCTTAAGGGGTTCAAAGTCTGGTATGATGAGACAGAATTACTCGTGGGAGATAGCCTGCGAAAGAAGATTGACGAAGGACTTGCATGTTCTCGTTTCGGTATTGTGGTGATTTCCCCAAACTTCGTAAGGAAAAGATGGACTGAATATGAGTTGAACGGAATGGTTGCAAGGGAAATGAATGGGACTCCTTTGATCCTTCCAATATGGCACAATATATCTATGGATGAAGTCTTAAAATTCAGTCCATCTCTCGCAGATAAGAAGGCTTTAAAAACATCAGACTATACAATCGATGAAATCGTTTCATCATTGGCAGCAAGATTATCAAGAGACACAAATAATTTATAATATGGCAGAAGACAGACAACACATACAAGGACTTGACGAGTACATCCGTCAAGGTGAACCACAAGAACAGGAAAGAGGCAGAGCGTGGCAAACTGCTATCGGATTGCAGGAGGTTGACGGCCTGAAGACATCACCCTATCTGTTGGAAACTGCTCGTCGGCATATCGAAGGTGACATCACCATCAGTGAGGTCAAGCAACTCATAGACAGTTACTATAAGTCACACTCAGGGCGCAAAGAGATTGAAGGTGAACGGACAGAAGAAGCCGATAAAGTATCTGCCCGTATTACAGAACTGCTGCAAGAACAGACTTTCAACTTTTCACCTGCTCAGTTAACGTCTATTCATCGCCGTCTGTTTGAGGGAATATATAAATTTGCTGGTCGTATTCGTGACTATAACATCACCAAACAGGAATGGGTACTACGAGGCGAGACGGTCTATTACGCCAGTGCCGATACCATCAGCGAAACACTGGAATATGACATGAATCAGGAACGCAACTACAATTATGAGGGTAAGAGCATAGATGAAGCCATCAGCCATCTGACCCGCTTCTGTGCCAACCTCTGGCAAATTCACGCCTTTGGCGAGGGTAACACCCGCAGCACAGCCGTCTTTATGATTAAATATCTGAAGACATTAGGCTTTAAGGTAACTAACGACCTTTTTGCCACCAACTCCTGGTATTTCCGCAATGCATTGGTACGAGCCAACTACAGCAACCTGCAGGAGGGAATAATAGAAACAACCATTTTCCTGGAGCGCTTCTTCCGCAATATGCTACTTGGAGAAACAACACCACTACGCAATCGCGAGATGCATTTGGACTGGAAGCCCGAAACAGAGAGCCAAAGTGCAAATCCAGACTCACAAAGTGCAAAAGAGCCAGTTCAAAGTGCAAATTCTGCACTTCCGCTGCCTCCAAAGTGCAATTTTTGCACTTTGGAGGAGATTGCCGTACTTAGAATAATACAGCAAGATCCGTCTGCAAAACAAGCGTTTATTGCAAAAGAAATAAGAAAATCAGAGCGAACAGTTAAAACCATCACTGCCCGCCTCACTGAACAAGGTATCATAAAACGCAGTAAAGGCAAGGGAAGCGATTGGGTAATCATTTACGATTAAATGTTGAACCACATCTCTGACTACTGTACTGCCTGGGCACATTTTGAAAAGATATTTGCAGACAAAGAAATCTGATAACTAATTGACATATGGAAATTATTAACAACAATATATTCACCGGAAAAGAAAAACTGGTTATCTATTCATTACTTACCAGAGTGATGGACGCGGACGATGTGCGTAGAGGAGAAGAAATTTCTTATTTGGAAAACATTGCAGTTGCTCTAGCAATATCTAAAGAGCAGGCTGCACAATCCAGCGAACTGTCATTAGATGAATGCAAGGAAGAATTGTCTTCATTCGACGACAAACAAAAAGCTGAAGTAAAGCGTATTCTAGTAGGCATGGCTTATGCTGACGGTGTATATGTAAAACAAGAGGAAGACCTAATTGAGTCTTTGAAATTGGACATAAGCCGTCAAGAACTAGAACTCATTGCAGAATGGCGCGATGAGGAACAGAAAATTGTGGGCTTTTATACCTGTAAAAAGGATGGACGTTTCTGCATTGAGGATATTCGTTCGCTCAGGTTCTCAGAATTAAAGTACAAAGATGATGGTGAAATTGTCATTGATGTTAAACAGATTCCAGATTTGACGCTTAACAAATACTACGAATTCTCATGGACAACAGAGCTGGATGACAGTGAACGTGGATTCCATGTCATTCCTAGGGAGTATAAGTTCAAAATGGTTCAGGCGAAAGAACTCGTAGACCGCCTATATGACAACTGGAAGAACAAAGACTATGATACAATCAAGCAGATGTCTGAGGTTCAGAGAATGGTTAATACTCAGTTGACGGCTAGCAGTGATGGTACTTTCATATATGAGTTGCTGCAGAATGCAAACGACTATCCTGTTGTTATAGATAACCAAGTTCAGCTAGTAGACGTTGAGTTTCATATCACAGACCATTATCTAATCTACAGACATACTGGTAGATTCTTTTCCCCACGAAACATCGCTGCAATAAGCAAAATGTCAGATGGTGAAAAGAAAAAGGAGAAGAATGCCATTGGCTATAAAGGTATTGGTTTCAAGACTGTATTTAGCGAAAACCAGTATGTTTATCTTGAATCTGGCGAATATACTTTGCGTTTTGATGAAAGTATAACGAGGAAAGGGCTTGGCTCTTCCAAGTTCCCGTGGCAGTTGATGCCTATTTGGACACCAAAGAAGGAGGTTGCCCAAGAAGTTATCAATGCAATGAAGAATGCACAGGACTTCAGGGTTCAGATGGCAATTCGTCCTGATGATTCTTCAAAACTGCGTGACGGGGAGAAGTCCTATGAGTATATCTTCAATGACATCTTTAAGGACGAGAAAGATATTTTATTCATTCCAAACATTAAGTCTGTCAAGGTTTTCTATGACGGAGATGAGCAAATATGCAGAATAAAGGATCCAGAGAAATGGGTGCTGACGGAGAAACCTCTTGTTTATAAGTTCACTGATGATGAAATTGAAGAGAATAATCGTGAGGTTGTTTCCAATAAGCGTATTCCAGAGAAATATAAGGATTTTGAGGACACCCGTGTCTCTTTCGCATGTCAACGTGACGGAAGAAAGATACTGCCAGTTGAAAAAGCGCGTATTTACTGCTATCTACCAACGCAAGTATCGTTGGGATTTCCTTTCCTGATGAACACTGACATGATACCTACCGGCCCTCGTGATGACTTTGAGAAGAAAATCAAATTCAATCACAAGATAATGAAGATAGCCGGTGGCAAGTTGGCTGAATGGATTAGTTCATTATTACATAATGGTGAGTATGACTTATGCTCAGTTTTCACAATTGTCCCATCTTTTGAGAAGATAGAGAACTATGAGGATTTCATTGAGGAATTCAAGGAAGGCTTTGATAGTGAACTTGACGATTTGGAACTCATTCCATGCGAGAACGGTGAATACTCTGTCATTTATGATACGATTATTGACGAAACAGGAATCTTAACCTCTGGAATTCTCTCAGACGATGAGTTTATGGAACTTTCCGGCTGGGAAGGTTCATTACCCGCCAAGGAGCTTAGAACAAATCGCAAGTTCAAGTCTTTTGTAAAGAAGTATATAGACTCTTCCAACATCTTTGACACAGACGCTCTGCTAGATATGGTTCGTAGAGATGAGTTCAAAGAATGGCTCAAAGACCAGGACAACAATAACAAGTTCCTGAAGTTCCTGTTAGATAATGATTATCTCAAAGATTTTCTGGACGAGGAAATATTCATAGAAGACGAGGGGGCTTTATATAAAGCAGATGAGCTTTACTATGATATTGATAAATATCTTGTCGATTTACAGGCTTTCACAAAACATCTCTATTTTTTGACGCCCAAGACAAGGGAGTTCTTCAAAGACAACAAGAAATGGGTAGAGGCAATTGAAGAAGCCTTCGCAGATTTTGATTGTGATAGTTTTGTTGACGATGTGCTTCTAGACTCTGATAATCTAGACGAAACCGTTGAGAAACTACACGATAAAGAAACGTCAATTCATTTTTACAAGTTTCTTGCAGAAAATGTCGGTTTTGGCGATTCCTATATGGAACTTCCATTTATTAACGACAAAGGTGAGGTAGTTGATAGCTTTGAAGATCGCTTCATATTCTTTTCTTCTGAGAAAGGACATCAAGTTTGTGAGGCTTCATGGCTGTCACCAGTAGATATTGAGTTTTTATCTAACGACTATACTAAAGAAACAAATAATTATTTTGCAAAGAACTTCTCTGTCCGCGATTTCTCAGATGAAATCATTATTAACGACATCATTCTGTCAGATGACTATAAAAAAGAAATAAGTGATGAAATAGAGGGAAACTTTGACTATAGCAAAGAATTCGTGAATTATTGTTTCTCTCACAAATCTTTATTCAGTGCTGGTGGTTTGAATAGTTACAGCCTAAAAGTATATGATGGAGATGGTGATGAACAATGGTATATTGCAGAAGGAGATGTATTCTTCCAATCTTCCAGATATGATTATTATGCTGGGAAATCTTGGATTGGTTCTTCTTGGATGGTTGCCCTTGAAAATGACTATTTCAAGGACATCTCAGATAAAGAGGACTTTAAACAGTTCATTTCAGATGCATTTGGAGTTGAAGAGCTAACGGAATCCAACTTCTATTTGAACATCGTAAAGTCTAACATAGATTACATCCTGGCAGAAGTTAGTGGTAACAACGATCCAGACGGTTCAAAGAACATTGATTTCGTCAAATATCTAGATGATAATTATAATCTGATATTTGAAGAGAATCGTGATGCTGAGTTGTTTAGTTCTTTTAATCCAGTATCAACAAATGATAGTGACCTCAATATCGATGAAACAGTTTACATTTATGATGAGGAGCTGGCACAAATAACCGAATACGACTGGTTCCCTGAAGATTTGGTATACTTGTGCAGCAAGGAATATGGCAAATCTCCAGCTCTAAAGGCCATTGGCTGCAGGCAATATAATTACTCAGACTTTTATGACGATGTCCTTGTTGGGGAAATAAGTACCATTAATGATAACATTGACACTGTAGAGAAGAGTGTGAAATTCCATAATTTCATCATCTCTAACTTACGTGGATTAACCACTGGGCAACAAGAGAAAATGACTAATGCAAAGGTCTTTCTCTACGGTGGTGAAGAATCTGATGAAGCTGGCGGTCACAAGACTCTGAGTGCTAAAGCTAAAGAGCTATTTGACAAAAAACTGGTGGAGTTTTCAGATTTGGATATTATTGATCCTCTTTATAATACAGATGCCAACACTGAGTATTGGGAAACCAGATTGGGAAATACGAAGTTTACTGTTACACACTTCTTTGTATGGTTAAAAGATAATGCAGACACATTTAGCGAGACTATTAGGGATGAATCGTTGAATGTTGTTTTCTGGAGATGGGTTAAAAGCAATGTAACCATTAGTGATAAGTTAAAGGAAGACATTCCTGCATTGCCCATTTTGATAAATGGAGATGAATTTGCTGATTGTAGTGATGCCATCTACTTCTCTGATGCATATTTGGATGGGAAAAGTTTGGAAACCTATGTAAAAGAATTCGACAAGGAAGCATTGTTCCTAAGTTCTGCATACATTGCAGAAGGTGACAAATTAGACTCATGGCTCCAATTCTGGACAAAAATTGGTATCAAGCAAGAGATTTTAGATGTCATCATCGAAACGATAATCCCCAAATTGTCAGAAGGCATTGAAGATGAGAGGCTTTCTAGGCTGTTTGCTGAGAATCGAGAAAAACTCGAAGAGCATTATGGTGACGAGTTTATTTCTCAGCTAACAGACCTTCGTGTTAAAGGGCGGGATGGAAACTTCTATCCATTAGATGAATGTATTTATATCGATTGCGAGAAGGATGAACCATTTACGTATATTGAATTGCCCAATCAAATTTCTTTTAATTCAGCTGAAGAAAGACGTTTGATAAAGGAGTTAATTGATGAGTGTGATGGAGATTGCGTTTCAACTCTTAGTGAATGGCAACAACGCAAAGTTGACCGATATCTTGAAATGCAGGAGGAAGATGAAGACTCTATTAGAGATTTTCACTATCAATTTATTAATGATTTATCAGTTATAAGGAACACTAGAACTGAAAGTCTTAAAGATATAGAGCGAATTAAAGAGATTTATTTATTGAACAGAGATAATGAATTCTGTTCTGCAGATACTCTAACGATGGGGTCTGTTTATAATCCTTTCTTTGATTTTGAAAAATGCGAAATAGAAGAACTAGATTATGTAAGCAACGAATATAATGAAAAAAGTTCTGAATATACAGGACGCTTGTTCAGGTCATTAGGTATGCATTGTGATTTTAAGAAAGACGATATAGATTTCTTGGAACAAAGAATATGTGCTGTCTATTTCTGGAATTCATACCTTACTAAGCCCGGTACAGACATAACGCCAATTGTTGAAATGATTGAAGACCATCTTCTGGATGATATAACATGTATTCCAACTAAGGATTATATGAAAGCACCAGAAGATCTTTACTATGGAGAAGACGTATCAAGATATGTAAAATCCATTGAAGATTGGGAGAATAAGATACCACTAAAAGACCTTCCAGAAATCAAACTTTCTGATGGTTCGACCATGTTCGGAAAACTCCCATTTAAAGAATCATTGGATTTCCTTGATGCCCTTTATGCATTGGTAAACATTTATGGACAGGATAGAAGGAGACAACTTCTTTACTGGATGATCGATACTTATGATGTTGAGTACGATGAGGTGATTCAAGCATATCGAGAAGACGAACATGCCACGTGGCTAAATACCAAAAATGAGCCTGTTCAGATTAAAGAATTGTATGCTTTGGATTATTGGAACAAGTCTTTGGAACAGTATTTTGGCTCGAACAATCCCCGTATTATAAATAAAAATTATCTTCCATCAGGAGATTCGTTCAAGGATGCCTGTGATATTCTAGGGATACAAACAATATGTGCTCAAGATCTAGTAATGGTACCAGAGGATGATACCATATTTACACAAAAAGATAGAGCTTTGAAGCTCTTCGCACTTGTAATTGCAGGTAAAATTGATTCTGAAGGCTGGCTAGATAGATATAATGACTACTGTAATAGGCTTGAAGGACTCTCATTACATAGATGTAGCTCGATTAAAATATCATATAAGGAAGACGAATCTATAAATCAGACTCTTAAGAAATTCTATCACGAAAAGGATTCTGATGATTTCTATTTTGTAAAATCCTTGGATGACAAGCGTGTTTTCCAGTATTTTGTTAAGGAATACTTGCAATATATTGGAGTTGATGATGACCAGATAGCTCCTGAACTCGTTGAGGATATCATGGATAACGAGCAAATCGCATTGGATATTGCTAGGGAAGACAATGAATTAATGCTTGACGAGGTTTTTAAGGACGAATTAGAAAAGTTAATCCCTAATATCAAGAGTAAGCTTAGTGGTAATGAAGCGATAGATGATAATGAAGAGGCATCTGCTATTTATCGTCCTTCATTCTCAACTCAACAAATGAATGAAGACGATGAGGAGGAAGATGACAACATGGAGGATGATGAAGGTTATGAAGAAGATGGGGATTATGAAGAAGATGATAGCACTTCCTCTGACGATGAAGATAATCTGGAAGTTGAAGGCAATTCTCCTGTCCGGCCTTCAAACGTGTCGACCCAGCATCGATCTTCTGGCAGTATCGAACAGAGGCCTCAATATCAAAAGCCTGTAGAGTATAATGACATCGAAGGCGATGCGAGCCAAGAAGCATATGGCACTCCATCAAGCAACAGAAGTACTCCATCAAACGACAGTAATGCTCAAACGTACAATAGTAGCAGCCAATCAAGCGATCAAAATCAAACTCCAAAATCGCCAGCCACTGAGCATCGTCACCAATCTGATAATTCTAGAAGCGAGGTGGGTGCCCCTCAGTCACATTCTCATAATGAAAACAGGTCATATTCAGAGCCTACTGACATACCAACACCAAAGTATAACAGAATTGATGATTTGGCTGATGAGAAAGAGAAACAAGTATTCCATCTTGAAGAAGGAGATGCAGACTCTCAGGAACTTGCTCACAACGATGAGTTGTTTGAAGGTGGCTTAACACGAGAAGAGATTATTGACCAAAATACTCTTGTGAGAACGCGCGTCTTTAACGATTTCAAGGAACATAAATTGGATATTGAAATGAGCGAGGTCGATTTTATTAGAAAAACAAGGGATAAGAATAACTTTGTTGTAAGAACAAAGACGGGGACCTATATACACGTCAAAAGTGCATTAAATGGTATTTTGTATCTTTCTCCAACCTTCTGGAATAGAGTCCAACTTGAAACAGCTGTGGTTTGTGTAATTCTCAGCCACAAAGCAAAGAATTTCTTGTACATCCGCAATCATGAAGACCTTGAAAAACTGATTGGTGGAGACCAAATATTTGTCAAGGTGAAAGGCGCAGATAAGATTGGCATAGTCAATCAACTCTTTGGTAAGAGCCTGACAGGTGCAAAGGAAAAAGTTTATACAATGCTGAGGGTAAAAACCGGAGGCAAACTTGATTATTTGTTCCAGCCAGCGAGATCTGAATGGGAAGACGACGAAGAAGACTATATTGATAACTTATGACACAACAGATAGAGAACTACCAGAAATTCTTTCTGGACCAAGCAAATGAACAACAGCGTGACTATCGAAAGATACGTTATGCCTCTATGAAACAACTCTTCAGAGAAGAAAAGGTATGTTATGCTGTCGTAGATCATATCAATAATGAACGCGGTCATATTGTCTTGAAATTTAAGAAAGGATATGCTCCACGTCTTAAAGTATTACGGTCGTTTGTTCTTATTTATAAGGGAGCAAGGGAAAAATGGGGAGAGTTTCCACCTTTATGGGAATGCATATTTAATGACTTTATCAAGTCAAAGGATAATTGCTCTCCTTATTCAGATATCACGCCCTTATATTACTTGAACAAAGGTGATGGGGGGTATGATTATGTAGGATGTAGTTCGGTAAGTTTGGAAATGTTCAGCAAGATTAAAGCTGCTATTGAAGCCAAGAAAACCGTTCACGTATTAATTTTCGAACCAGAACCACCAACAGCATATTTCTTTAACCTCAAGAATTATATTGAGCAATATCCATTTGATAAGGATCTCTTAATTAAGCCAGTTATAAAGTATGAAGATTGGCATCCTGAAGAATTGGCATTTAATCCCGATGATAAATTGTCAATTCAAAGGACGGTTTTAAATTCACTTCAGGAAGAACACTGTGTTATTCTCCAAGGCCCTCCAGGAACTGGCAAGAGTTATACTATAGCACATATCATCGCTCAATACTTAAATGAAAGTAAAACTGTTTGTGTGACCACTATGGCTAATAAAGGCTTGGTGGAGCTTATCACCCAACCACCACTAAAAGAATTCCTCGAAGCTGGCAAACTATATAAAACACTGTTAACAGCAGATGAATTTGCTCATGCTCGTGGATTAAAAAAAGCAAGCAAAGACATGATAATCAATGGTGGCGAAGCACTATTCTCAACAAATTATAAGCTATCGATGTTATATGCTCCAGAAAAGAGAGATGCGCTCCCTTCCTATGATTTAGTCGTCATAGAAGAAGCGTCGCAGGCATATCTAACAACTATCGCTGCATTTAAGAAATTAGGCAGAAACTGTTTAATAGTTGGTGACCCAATGCAGCTACCACCAATTGTGATGAATAATAGAAAATCTGATTATAAGATATGGAATGCTGATATTCAAGCAGATGGCTTAACTACCTATGCACTAGGATTAGGTGACAAGAGCTTTAGAATTACAACGACTTTCAGATTGACGGAGCCATCAGCAAAGCTAACGGGATTATTCTATAGTAACTCATTAAAGTCTGTTAGGAAAGAACTTGTTGACTTTTCTGATTTGGATCCAAATTATTTTCCCAAAGAAGGCGGAGTATTATATCAAGTTGTGTCTGGAGCTACCAATGGAGTTTCTTCAAAAGCTGCGGTAGGGATTATTGAGAGAATCATTGGTATGTTTGAAATGAACTATCCAAAGTCCACTCTTGCAATTATATCACCCTTCAAAGATACAATAAAGAACCTACAGAGTAAATTTTATACAGACAAGAGAAATATTGACATAACGGTTGAAACCATTGATAGAGTTCAAGGAATAACTGTAGACTACGCCATCCTATATTTTCCATTAAGGAATATTGGCTTTGCACTTGATGAAAGGCGTTTTAATGTGGCCACCAGTCGTTCCAGGAGTACTACTTTGATTCTTTCTGATATTCCATTAACTAAAATGCTTTCGATTCCTCCAAGGGTTTCAACTTTCATTAAGCAATGCAAGACTATCGGTGATAATATGACTGCTACATTTAAAGACGAAGCTAGTCTGAAAGAAGTATTATCACGTAACGATGTGAAAGTATTATATCCTGGTCTCGAAGAAATAGTAGATTTACTCTTAGACAATAATGTTCCATTCAGCCATGAAGGAGATGTAGATCTCATGGACAAGGATGGTGTTGTGATTGCCACTGCTGGGATGTTGCTAAAAGAATACAATATCGCTATAGATCCTGTTGACGATGACTCTAAGAACATCTTTGAACGAGCAGGATATAAAGTTATTTCTTCAGATGAATTTAATGTTGAACTTCTAAAACGATAAGATATGTTACCACTCCAACAAGCACGTGAGGTACGTGATTCCATTATAGAGTATATCAAGGCGACCTTCAAGTTCAAGGAGAAGGATGTCAGTGATGCTTTCTATCGCTTTATTGAGGATAAAGAGGATGGCTTGTTTAAGGGACCATTCATATCGCTGAAAACACCATTTGTTTCAGCTACCGAGGAAGAAAGTAAGAATATCCCATTGGATATTGCTCCTAACTTCCCCCCATATAAACATCAGCTGCAGGCTTTCAGTCAGCTGTCAATGAAGAATGGACATCAGCCCGAACCGACACTGCTCACGACTGGTACAGGTTCAGGTAAGACGGAGTGTTTCCTATACCCAATACTTGATTATTGCTACAACTGCAACAAGTATGAGCGTCAGGTGGGTGTAAAGGTAATTATTATGTACCCGATGAATGCGCTTGCCAGCGACCAGGCCAAACGTCTGGCTGAAACGATTTGGAACGATGAACGACTGAAAGGTAAAGTGACTGCAGGACTTTTCGTGGGAGAAGGTACCGATCCTCAGAATTACCCTCGTGATATGGGTGAAGACCACATTATTGAAAACCGTGATGCCATATTGGACACTGTACCTGATATCTTGCTCACAAACTTCAAAATGCTTGATTATGGCCTGATGCGCCAAAGGTTCAGTTGTCTCTGGAGAGGTAATATAGATACAGAATATAAGGCCTTAAAGTTCATTGTTCTTGACGAGTTACATACATACGACGGAGCACAAGGTACAGATGTGGCCAACTTGATTCGCCGTTTGAAGCTAAAACTCAATATGCCAAAAGGCGTACTCTGTCCGATAGGTACTTCAGCAACTATTGGAAACGGTCCAGACAGTAAGAAGAGACTTTGTGATTATGCCTCAGATGTGTTCGGTGAGATTTTCAAAGAAGAGAATGT
>Ga0310691_10002813_pt1 | contig 22114 bp, 13 predicted proteins | sample 176DNAGHGlowgp2_FD_203887 | JGI IMG/M metagenome (GOLD analysis project Ga0310691, IMG submission 203887) | Sheep rumen microbial communities from Palmerston North, Manawatu-Wanganui, New Zealand - 1766 DNA GHGlow gp2 (v2) (version 2) | ecosystem: Host-associated > Mammals > Digestive system >...
GGCTGAGCCGCTGACGACGCGGAACCTGCCTTCCTTGCGCGAGCTGGCAGCATCTTGAAGGTTCTGCAGCGCTTGCCCTTCGGTCAGGTTCAGTCCAGCAGCTCCGCTTCCGCCGCCTGCTCCGTGGCACTGGATGCAAGCGACGTTGAACACATGTTGCTGTAGGATGTCGAACATCCCCACGTTCACCGTTCCAGCATCTATGCGGATGGTGTCGGTGGTCTTCGCGTAGTCGCTCATGTCGATGCTTTCCAGCGAGACGACGCGTTGACGCAGGCGGTCGATGATGGCCAGTTCCACGGTGCTGACTTCGCTGCTGAGGCTGGGAACCACGATGCTAACCGGAGCATTGTCTTCCGTTGTGGCAGGAATCGTATAGACCGTGAGGGCATAGTTGTCATCGGACTTGAAGGCCGCCAGAGCAAGCGTGTATTTCTCGTTCAGGTCAGCCATCCCCGATACCTTGACGCTCAGTTTCACCGCGCGTCCCTTCTCGTCGTTCTCGGCAACCTCCTCCACGATGTTCCCAGAATCGCAGGATGTCAGGGCGAGCAAAGCAGCCAGGAAGAAAGTTTTCTTATTTGCCATCTTTCATTTACTGAAGTTTCTGAAGTAGTTAAGTAGTCGGTAGTTAGGTATTTAAGCCAAATGTTTTGTCTGCTGTCCGTAGGAAGTGTCCAGATAAGTACACGTACTTATGGGGATAAGTACACGTAGTTATTCGGATAAGTACACGTACTTATGGCGACAACTACACGTACTTTTTTCTATAGGGTATTCTTGCGGTTTATCATACTTAGGAGACCTTTAGAAGCTGAACTGTGCTTGGAGCGAGGCGTGATGGGTGCTGATGCCCAAGTCGTCGTTGTCGCGGTCCAGTTGAGACTTGTGGCCGTAGCGTCCCGTGAACTGATACATGGCCGAGAGCTTCACGTGTACCTTCGGTATGTAGTAGTTGCAGACGACGGCAGGCATGTTGAGGAACCCGTCCTTCGTCGTTCCGTTGCGGTCCATAAAGTCGTAGCGGACACCCAGTTGCACGGTGGGGCAGACGAAGTAGCCAAGTTGAGCGTAGGCTCCCCAATAGTTGAATGTGTCGCTGATTTTCTGTCGCTTCGTAAAGCTCACGTGCATCCAGTATGCTTCTGCACCGACATACCAGCGGTTGTAGAGCATGGAGAACTCGCATCCCAGCCGAGCGTCGTTGGTGCTTTCGCTCTCGCTCTCGACGTTCAGTCCGCCGCTGATGCCGAAGAGCATGTGCCGTCCTTTCAGCATGTTGGGGTTGCCTTGCGTCATGGGCATCTTGCCCCAAGGCATGAAGGTGAGTCGTCCGGCATAGAGCAGCGAAGGGATGTGCCAGTCGTCGGAGAACGTCTTAGTGGCTCCGTTCACAGATGAGCCGCTGCCGTTCCACAGTCCTGCCTCGTAGCCCATGAGCCATTCCGAGCCTCGTTTCAGCGAAGCGATGCCGTGGAACTCAAGGCCGATGTCGAAGCCCGTAGCTATCTGTGGCGTAACGGCATTCAGCGTGTGGGGCATGATGGTAGAGGTGGTGAGCGAGGTCGGTACGATGGGGAAGAGCGTCTCGCCCAGCGTGGTCAGGTAGGCATGAGTGAAGGGTGTCTTGAACTTGCCGATGCGGAAACATGCGGCGCGGTTGATGGCGTAATCCAGCCAGGCTTGCTGCAGGATGTTGGCCCCCGAAGCTGCTGCGTTGATGCTCAGGTTGTAGTCGAGGCGTCCGAAGACCTTACCGGTGAAGCCGAGTATGGCATAGGGCATTGCGAAGCCCGAGTTGGCCACATTGTCCTGATTGTAGGCTTTGTCCAGCCCCTCGTCGTCGTAGTAGTTAAACTGGCCTCTTGTCTGGAGCATCAGATATGGTTTGAAGACGAACTTGCCGTTTTTTGACTGCAGCGTGAAGCCGCGGTCGTCGGCAATGCCGAGCACACCGTTCTCCATGTCGATGTGGGCCGGGTCTTGAGCCTTTACGCTAAGGGTGAATAGCGAAAGGCCGGTTGCAAAGAGTATAGCTAATTGTTTCATTGTGTAGAATCTTCAGTGTTAGTCTTACAGGCTTTTCAGGAAAGTGATGAGGGCAGAGCGGTCCTCTTTCGGCATACGGGCAAAGATGTTCTTCGATGCTTCTGCTTCGCCTCCGTGCCACATGATGGCTTCTGTGAAGTTGCGTGCCCGTCCGTCGTGTAGGAAATAGGTGTGTCCGTTGACCGTGTTCTGCAGGCCAATACCCCAGAGCGGGGTCGTTCGCCATTCGTTGCCGCGAGCCAAGCCGCTGACGTAATGGTCGTCGAGACCAACGCCCATGATTTCGCTTCCCATGTCGTGCAGGAGGAAGTCGCTGTAGGGATGGATGGTCTGATTGCCCAGCCAGGGCAGTTCTGTCCCGCACAGCAGCGTTGCGCCTCGCGGTTTGGTGTGTAGAGTAGTGACGTGGCAGAGGTGACATTTCGCCTCGAAGAACATCTGTTCGCCTCGCTTCACGGTCTGGTTGTTCACGTTGCGTCGGGCAGGAACGCCAAGGGCGTGCAGGTAGAGGTCCACGTTTTCCATTTCTTCCGTCGATACTTCCAGCTTGTCGTACAGCAATCCCATCATCGAGCCTTCCTGCATTTGCTGCTGCCCCTCGCATATCTCTTCGGGATAACGGCTGTTGGTGACGCCCATGTCGCTCGAGAATCCCAGTTCGACGGTGAGGTCGGCATGTTGTGCTTTATTGCCGGAGAGTCCCAGCCGCAGACGTCCGCGTTCGTTGATATAGTTGGCTCTGCCCGATATGCCGTACTCAGGGTAGTTCGAGCGGCGAGCCAGTTCCTCTATTTCGTTGGGGTCGATGGCCATCATCTGCCCCATGCCGACGTGCCGCAGCGGTATGCGGACGGTGCAGAACAGGTCTTCGGGTCTAATGGGTTCATCCGTGTCGCGATACGTGGGTTTGTACCAGTCGGTGATGGTGTATTCGGGGTAGGCCAGTTCGTAGGGTGTGCCGTCGGGGAACTGGAACTGCTGCGTGTGCCATCGGCATTCCAGCTTTCCTTCGGCTGTTACGCCGTAGATGCTCTGGTCGTGGATGACGCGTCCGTAGTCCTGGAAGAAGGCTCCGTTCTTGCGTGTCACATACACCAGCATGGACGAGAAGCCGTATGACCCGCTGCCATAGACGGGAGTCCCGTCGGGGTCGCTGCCTGTTTGTGTCCAAAGAGCAGGTTTGGTGCGTCCGGCGTTGCGGTGACACGAGCCACATGAGTAGCCTGCATATACAGGTCCCAATCCGCCTCCGTAGTCGTTGGAGCTGGTTCGGGCATCATCGTAGAGTTTGTCGCCTCGGATGAAGCGGTGCTTCAGGTCACCTGTCACCCAGTCTGCTTCCGAGTCGTAGGCAAACGACGAAGTGCTGAAGATGGTGGACGTTCCTGCCGACAGAGCGTAGCCTTTGGGGATGGTCAGGTCGCCTTCGCCGATGGCATCGTCATCTGAGCAACTGGTGACGGCCAGAAGTGTGACCGTCACCAACGCTATGGGCAGATAGAGTCTGTATTTCATTTGATGCGAAGAGGTTGTTTATTCATCCACATTCTCGTCCCCGATGTTGTGGCTCAGGAAGAGGTCCTTGTATGGTCTGCCTTTCTCGTAGCTTACGGTCCAGGCGTTGTAGAGTTCGGTGGCATCCTGTTCCAGCAGTTTGCCCACCTGTACCATGTAGTTGCCCCAGCTCTGTGCGTTAGCGGGAGTGTAGTCCAGGTTGGCGGCATCGGTGCTGGTGCCTCCGTTCAGGGTGCGTGCTTTGCCGTCCTTGAAGATGAGGAACTCCATCGTGTGGAAGCCGCGGACGCCTTGCTTTGCCTCAACGGTCTCGTCGCTGTCGCCGTCGCCCCAGACCATGTTGTTAAATTCGCCTGAGTTCAGGATGTTGACGATGGCTTCCTGGTCCAAAGGCCACGAGTCCATGTTGGGGTCGAGGCCGAGGGCATCAACCGGGCCGAAGAGGAAGGCCTCGCTTGTCTCCCAGGGTGTACGGGCTTCCAGCCAAGCGTTGCAGCACTTCTGGAAGTTCTCGTCCGACGGTGCTGCGGCAAATGCTCGGGCAGCAGCGTGGAGGGCGGCATTCTTTTCTTTCAGCTCTTTGTAGGTAGGCAGGACGACATCCTGCACGTAGCTTTCCAGGATGGGTTGCAACGCTTCGTCGCTGTTCACGGCATTGGTGCGCTGCAGGTATGCCTTCATCGACTTGAGCGTCTCCTCCAGCTCGTTGCAGGCTTTCACAGCCTCTTTCACCTGAGGAGCATCGATGTTGTTGCGGAAAGGAGCAGGAATGTTCAGGATGGACTGATAAGCTTTCACGATGGCAGCCTCGACGCTTTGGTAGAGCACCGCGTTGTTGGCCTTCATCAGTGTAGCCAGCGAGTTGGTGGCTATCTGTCCGTCGCGCGTGCCATAGAAGGCGTTGCGGATGGAGAGGATGTTGTTGGAGTAGTCTTCGCGGCTGTGCCAACTGTACCACGATTCTACGGCATAGAGTGCCTTAGTCTTTTCGCCATTGTTCCAGAGGTCGAGCGGGTCGCCTATTTTGGCATTGCCCACCTCGTTGGCGATGTCCATGCAGCCGTCGATAATCTGTTCTACGCTCACCAGTGCTGGCTGAGCATCGTCCCCTCCTTCCGTCGAGGGCGGGTTATTGTCGTCGTTGTTGCTGCAAGCCATGAATGTCATTGCGCCCATCAAGAGGGCTGCTGTAAGGAAATTCTGTTTCATAGTTAGGAGTTTATTGTTGTTAGTGGTTATGGGGCTTATGGGGCTCATGGGGCTTATGGGGCTTATGGGGCTCATGGGGCTTATGGGTCTCATGGGTCTCATAGGGCTTATGGGTTATTTCTTCCAGAACCAGCCTGTGTAGGCTATGGCGAGGGAGAACTCGTTCTCGCGGTTGTAGCGACTGCCGCCGAACACTTGCTGAGTGCCGATGCAACGGTTGCTCCAGTCGGCCTTGACGACCAGATAGGGTAGGGCGAACCAGTTTATGCCTGCCACCCACTTGCTGACTTGGCAGCGGGCATCCATCGTCTCGCCTGCTTCACCCTTCTGCTGCGGGTTGAAGTATTCGTAGCGGGCAAAGGGCACGAGGGCTGGCATCCGCTTGCAGCGAATGAGGGACCGCAGGTTGATTCCCGCTTCCACACCATAGGCCAGAGCGTTCTGGGCTATGCGGTGCATTGCGCCGTGGTGGTAGTTCGACTTGTTGCTCAGGTTCACGGCACTCATCTTGGCAGCATTGTCCAGGTGTCCCCAGATGACGTTGGCGCGGGCCGTGAAGTAGCGGTTGCGGTACTGAGCGTCAGCCGTCACGATGTTCAGGGCGGAACGTCCTACGCTCGAGTATTTATAGCGCTTGTCGGCATTGGCCGTCACGTCGTTGCAGAAGTAGTACGTAGCCCCGATGCGCAGTCCCGGTACGCCCAGGTATTCCAGTCGGAGGGTATAGGCAGGACTTGTGAAGTTGTCGGTCTCGAAGAGGCCTTGCTTGCCGTCAGCCACCCAGTGGTCGCGACCGAAGCCGTCGGCGTTCAGACCTGCGGTCACGAAGACCTCGTACCTCATCTGCGCGTAGCCTTTCCCGAAGCGTCCGAAGAGAGAGAGTCCCGTCTCGTGCCACGTGCTGGGGAGCAGCGTCGTCTCGCCCTCCGGACGCACGGTACCGTAGAACATGATGGGCTCGTGGTGAGCATTCGTCAGGCCGACGGGCAGCACCATGTGACCCACGCGAACATTCAGCGCGTCGCTCTGGGTGTAGGTCAGGTGGAACTGTTCCAGCGCCACTTCGCCGCCTTTCTCTATCTCCGTCTCGTACTCGCCGTTCTCCGAAGCCTCTATCTCCGTCTCCATTCCCACACCGCCAGCCTCGAACTCTATCTCGGCACCGAGGTTCCAGTGCTTGTTGAAGCGATAGTCGCCCGCCACGACGAAGCGAGGAATGCTGATTCTGTTCCTGTTCTCGTAGGTATTGCCATTCGCTGTGCCGTTGAAGCGACTCGTGCCGTAGCCCATGAACGACGCCAGCACCTCGCCGTATCCGCCAACGCGGAACTTCTGATACTCTTCCCCCTCCTGAGCCATCGCGCTGAGGCTCGACAGAGCAAGGATTATTGCAAATGCTTTCACTTTCATCATACAGTTAGTCTTTTACGATTGCGGCTGCAAAAGTACGACGTTTCATCCGTACCCGCAATACGCAAAAACAGTGGTTTTGCCCCTCTCACCAGCTACGGCATAATCAAATGCCATTAAAGCCATACCCTATAATAATGATGCAAATCTGGCCCCCGACAACGAATTACCTACTTGTAGGGATTGCTTTACACACGGAAAAGTCGTAACTTTGCAGGCGAAAAAGGCTAATCCCACACTCCCACTCACGGAGAGGGAGAAACAAAACAGTCAAATAGCGAAACAGTCAAATGAAAAGGATGAAACTCTACGAGGCCGACGACAAAATGATAGATCTCATCAGCGACAACCACAGCATGTTGCAAGGACTGAGCGCCTTCGGCATACGGCTCGGCTTCGGCGACAAGACCGTCAGCGAGATATGCGCACAGCAAGGCGTCGATTGCTACACCTTCCTCACCGTCGTCAACTTCCTCATCAACGGATACTCACCCAAGGCAACAGACGACAACATCTCCGTCAAGACACTCCTCGACTACCTGCGCGCCTCACACCGCTACTTCCTCGACTTCCAGCTCCCGTCCATCCGCAAGAAGCTCGAAGAGTCCCTCAACCTCAACACCACCACCGACGCAGGAAAGCAGGAAAGCGCACTCGTCGTCCTCATCATGCGACTCTACGACGAATACGCGCACGACATCCGACTCCACATGAAGTACGAAGAGAAAACACTCTTCCCATACGTCGAAGCACTCCTGCGCGGAGAAAAGAAGCCGGACTACAACGTCGATATCTTCGCCAAGCACCACAGCGACACCACAGGCAAGTTCCACGAACTCAAGAACATCATCATCAAGTACCTCCCGCACGACGGACTCACCAACAACCAGCTCACATCCACACTCTACGACATCTACAACAACGAAGAGTGGCTCTCGAACCACAGCAACGTCGAAGAAGTCCTCTTCGTCCCAGCCATACGCATCCTCGAGCAAAGAGCAAAAGACGACGACGTCTCCGCACGCATCTCCAGCATGATACGAAATGCCGACGCCACAGAGTCCATCTCCGAACGCGAGAAGGAAATCATCGTCTGCCTCGTGCAAGGCATGTCGAACAAAGAGATAGCCGCCCACCTCTACATCTCCGTCAACACCGTCATGACCCACCGCCGCAACATCGTCCGCAAGCTACAGATACACTCCCTCGCCGGACTCACCATCTACGCCATCGCCAACAACCTCATCCCCCTGCACTAAGAAAAAAGCCGCCCGAAGAAGCTCGGACGGCTGAAAGATGTGTATTAACATGAAAATCATTGATATGGCAACATCCCGAAGTGCAGAACATGGGAAGGCGAAACAGCGTTTGCCAAAGACTTAAATGATATTCCTCAAAAGTACCCATTGTTCCCCTTTTTGGAAAGTGGTCAGATAAGTACACGGACTTATGGGGATAAGTACACGGACTTATGAGGATAAGTACACGTACTTATGGCGACAAGTACACGTACTTATTTTCTGGGCTGACAGCTTTCTGTCATTTTCAGAGACAGACAATCCCTCCTCCCTTAGCCGTCCGAGCAACCCCCGGGCGGCTTTTCGCGATACTCCATCGGGGTCATGCCCTGCGACAGTCGGAACATCTTGTTGAAGTAAGACGCTGAGTCGAAGCCCAGACGGAAGGAAATCTCCTTGCACGAAAACGACGTGCTCTGCAGGTAGTCCTTGGCACGCTCCATCTTCAGACGGAGGAAGTACTGAGCAGGCGGATAACCCGAATAAGCCTTGAATACCTTCCGGAACTTGGAGTAGCTCATCCCTGCCTCGGCTGCCACTTCCTCCATGTTCAGGTTCCGGTGTAGGTTCTGACGCATGTGCTTCATGGCGACGACGATGTTGTTGGCATCGGGATTGTCGCGATACGGCAACTGCCGCCCCTTGGCATAGACGGTACTGGCAATAAGCGCAATGTAGCCCGCCAACTGCTGCTGGTAGGCAGGCAACTGGTCCTGAGCTATCTGGCTGGCTTTCTCGAAGGCGACGGACAGGGAGTCGGACAAACCGACGTGGTGGATGGGGTGAGAACGGTCGGGCAGAAACTTCTCCAGCAGCAGGTCGGCGAAAGGCCCTGTGAAGCCAATCCAAGCCTCCGACCACCCCGTCTCCTTGTCGGGAGCGTAGTTGTGCCATTCCCCCGGATAGAGCACGATGGCGTCGCCTGCCCGAAGGGAAGTTCGAGGCTGATGGGCAGAGACAAACCAGCCGCTGCCTCTCGTGATGTAGATGATTTGTGCTTCCCGCAGCACACGGCCCTCGCTCACGAAGAAGAGGTAGTCGTCGGGGTGCTCACCGATGGGGTAGTTGCTACCCGCAGGAACATCCTGCTGTCCCACAGTTCGCGTAATGATGCCCCACTCATAGTCCGACTTCTGAGGAAGCAAGTATTTGACAGATGCCATAAACAGCAATTCTTAGCGTTTCACAATGCAAAGATAGGATTTTAACTGCAAATGTCAAAATGTTACATCAAAAAATCATTTCTTTCTCCTTAATATAATTAGAAACAACGTACTTTGCACAATAAATGTTCAAATCTACGCCAAAATATAACATTAAAAACAAACAAATAACATGAAAAGTCTGTTTCTCTCTTTCTTGATGTGCATGACCGCCACGGTGGCTTTTGCACTCGACGTCACTGGTCTGCGCACCGAAGACTATCATAATCCCGTCGGTCTGGACAAGGGTGTCGTTCATTTCTCCTGGCAACTTCAGAGCGAACACCGCAGCGTGCTCCAGACGAGCTACAATGTCCAGATTGCTACGGATGCCGTGTTCGGAAATGTCGTCTGGGAATCGGGCAGCGTCAGCTCCGATGAAAGCGTGTTCGTAGAAGCCAAAGGCTTCAAACCCGCTGCCGAGACACGCTACTACTGGCGTGTCACCGTCACCGACAACAAAGGCGAGACGGCCACAAGCACCGAGAAAGCATACTTCGAGACTGGCCTGATGAGGGCTGATGCATGGAACGGTACGCAATGGATTAAAGCCTCCACCAATGCCTCCGAGGATGGAGAGAACGCTGTGCCTACGGACTATGAAGTGGAAGTAAAGTTCACCGTCAAGCAACTTGCAGCAGGTCTCATCTTCGCAGCCTCCGACCACAGCAACTACTATATGTGGCAGGTCAACACCAACGGCAGCGTCCGTTTCCGTCCCCATCGCTGGAGCGGCGGCAACCCCTCTCTCCTCTCCGAAGCTGCCATCACACGCGTCAGCATCAAGAACGGCGAACAGCACAAGCTCACGGTAAAGGTCACAGGAGCCAACACAGCCCGCACCTACATCGACGATGTGCTGATAGACACCCGTACCGGCGACTTCGCTTACGGCGACTTCGGCTTCCGTGAGGACTACGACAACGGCAATCAGCCAGAGCAGGCTCTCTTCGACGATTTCAAAGTGACAGCCGACGGAAAGGTGCTCCTCGAGGAGAACTTCGACGCAAGCACCTGCATGTTCCAGAGCGGTACGCTCCAGAGCGGCCAGTTCTACGTCACCGGTCCCGCTACCTACGCCTGGCAGCAAAAGGTGGGAAAGCCCGTCCGCTTCGACGTGGAGTATGACTTCACACTCGTCAACGACAATGCCAGCATCTGCTTCAGCGCCACCTCCGGCGATACCTACATGATGTGGGCCATCAACACGCTCGACGTCGCTCAGCCCGTCGTGCGCCGCCATGTGTATCAGAACGGCAACCTCAACTACAGCGATACGCCCATCACCGCCTTCTCGAAGGCCGACCTCCTGGGCAAGCAGCATCATGTCGTCCTGGAATGTGAGACCCCGTACGTGCGTACATATATAGATGATGTATTGGTCGATACCTATCAGGACACCCAAGGCGTGCTCGCCATCGGCGACCTCGGTATGCGCGTCAGTGCCACCGGCAACGAGCGCGAGAGGGCTTACTTCGACAACATCACGCAGATTGTCTATGACGAGGACGGCAACAGCAAGGTGACCTTCAGCGAGGACTTTGAGGGCGCAGGCAATGCCTTCAACGCCACCGACATACGCGACTACGGCGGCAGCCGCCAGTGTTACATGGAAGCAGCTGTGGGTGGCAGCAAGCGACTCATGCAGCAGGACGGCAGCATAGCGGCTGGCGTGCCGATGTTCCGCAAGGCCTTCGAGCTGGGACAGGCAGTTCGCCGCGCACGTCTCTATGCCACGGGATTGGGCGTCTATAACGTCTTCATCAACGGCGAGCGTGTCGGCCAGACCGACGAGGACGGCAAGACGCTCTACGATGAGCTCAAGCCCGGAGCAACCGAGATGAAGAAGACCGTCTTCTACACCACGCACGACGTGACGGCTCTGCTGCGCGAAGGCAAGAACGCCATCGGCGCTGAGGTGTCGAGCGGCTGGTGGAACGGCGCCATCGTCCACGGCATGTATGGCAACAAGCCCAACGCCTTCCGCGCTCTCCTCAAGGTGGAACTGGAGGACGGCTCCATCGTCACCATCCCCACCGACCTCTCATGGCGCAGCAATTCCAATGGCCCTCTGCGCAAAGGCGACATCTATAACGGCGAGACCTACGATGCCCGACTCGAGGCAGGTCAGTTCACACCCGACTTCGACGACAGCGAATGGTTCGGCGTAGCCATTTCAAATGACTTCAAGGGCGAGATTCGTGCCTTCGAGGGACCAGCCATCTTGGCCGTCGAAGCCCTGCGCCGCTTCCCCAAGACCATCCAGATATACGAAGGCACGAAGGCCAACGGCAAGACCTTCGGCGAGATAAACATCGTGGAGGAGATAACGGGCAATGGTCAATCGTCAATGGTCAATGGCTTTACGCTCAAAGCAGGCCAGACTGCCGTCATCGACCTCGGCCAGAACGCCTCGGGCTGGGTCAGCTTCACGGCAAAGGGTGAACGCGGCACGAAACTTCGTTTCCGCTTCGGCGAGATGCCTAACACGACGGGCGACCGTGGTCGCGGCGACGATGGTCCTGCCGGTTCCATCTACACCGAGAACCTCCGTTCCGCAGAAGCTACACTCTACTACACCCTCAAGGGCTCGGAAGAGGGCGAGAGCTTCCACCCCACGACCACCTACTTCGGCTTCCGCTACATCGAGGTGACCACCTCGGCAGATGTCGAGCTGACCGATGTCATCGGCGAGACCGTCACCAGTGCCGTCGATGAGAAGTCATCCTTCCGCACCAGCCACAAGGACATCAACCAGCTCTACAGCAACGTCATCTGGGGGCAACGCTCCAACTTCGTCAGCGTGCCCACCGACTGCCCGCAGCGCGACGAGCGCATGGGCTGGACTGCCGACACACAAGTCTTCTCTCTGACGGGTCTCTACAACGCCGACACCCGCAACTTCTACAAGAAGTGGCTGCGCGATGTACGCGACTCCCAGCGTTCCGACGGTGCCTACTCAGTAATCGCTCCTTACCATTGGGGCGTGGAATATGCTTCGACGGGATGGAGCGAAGCAGCCATCATTGTTCCCTGGAACGTTTATATGATGACCGGCGACAAGGACATCCTGCGCGACAACTTCGAAGCCAACGAGCACTACATGCAGTTCCTCACAACCAAGGCAGGTGGTGGCTATCAGTACAACGGCTCCGACCCCATTCACGGCGACTGGGTGGCCTACGTTCCCACCGACGGTCGCTACATTAGCGTCAGCTACTATGCCTATACTGCCGACCTCATGGCCCGCACCTGTCGAGCCCTCTCTGAGCAGGAAGGCGACACCTACAGCCAGAAGGCAGAGCAGTACGAACAGCTCTTCCAGAACATAAAGGCAGAGTGGCAGAGCCGTTTTCTCACTACCTCCAAAGTGCCCACACAGGCCACTCAGTGCGGTCTCCTCATGGCGCTTCGCTACAACCTCCTGCCCGACGAGCAATCCATCAGCCGCACCCGCACCTATCTCCATCGGGCTATCCAGAGCAATAACTTCAAACTCAATACAGGCTTCCTCGGTACAGCCATCCTCAACCAGACACTCACAGAGAACGGCTTCATCGATGATGCCTACACCCTCCTCCTGCAGCGCAACGACCCCTCTTGGCTCTACAGCATCGACCAGGGCGCAACGACCATCTGGGAGCGCTGGAACTCTTATACGAAAGCCAGCGGCTATGGTCCTGTCAGCATGAACTCCTTCAACCATTATGCTTACGGTGTCGTGGCCGAATGGATGTTCCACCACATGGCAGGCATCGTTCCCGACGAGGCACATGCCGGCTTCAAGCACTTCTTCCTGCAACCTTATCCCGACACCCGCTCCACGCTTCGCTACAGCCAGCAGCGCATCACCGATGTGGATGCAGACTTCGCTTCGGACTATGGTCTGATAAAGGCTGAATGGCAGTGCGACGGCACGAAGGAGATGACCTACCGCGTGACAGTTCCTGCCAACACGACTGCCACATTGCGTCTGCCCATAGCCGATGGCCTCTATGTCTATGAAAGCGGCGAGGTGGCTGATGAGGCAGAAGGTGTGGAGTACACCGGCACAGCCGACGGCTATGCTACCTTCGAGGTTGGCTCCGGCTCCTATCTCTTCTCTGTCAGCAGCAAGGTTCCCGACAATATCGGGGAAGTGAAAAGTGAAGAGTCAAAGGTGAATAACGAGGAGACTGCCTATAACCTCGCAGGTCAGATGGTCAACGCCGACAGGCATCATGGCATCGTGATTATGGGCGGCAAAAAGCAATTGAAGAAATGATAAGACCAGCCTCTTCCCCCTTCAAAGGGAGTCGTTTTAAGCGCGTGGCCCTCTTGCTTTGCTGCTTGTGGTGCATGAGCTGCCAGACCTGGAGCGAGGAGTCACCTCTGCTCGAGACGAAGGAGTTCGCCAAGCCTTCTATGTCGTGGCGTCCCATACCCCTTTGGTTCTGGAACAATACGCAGATTTCAGCATCGCCACTCGTTCAGCAGATAGGGCAGATGGTCGAGACCGATGGCTATGGCGGCTGCGCTATCCTTCCTTTCGGAGGAGCCTTCCGTCCCGAATATCTCTCCGAGGAATACTTCACCCTCTATGGCAAAGCCGTCAGCAAAGCCCGTTCCCTCGGAGCTCACATGTCCATCTACGACGAGTACGGTTTCCCCAGCGGCAGCATGGGCGCCATCAACGGGTCGGGCGTGACGACCTTTATGAACAACCACCCCGACCATACCGTCAAACGCCTCGACAAGACGGAGTACCGCGTCTCCAGCGGTGCTACTTTCAATCGCCAGATAACCCTTCAGGGCAAACTCATGTCGATAGTGGCCTACAACCTGAACACCAAAGAGGTTGTCCCGCTGCGCGACTATTATGACGAGGCAACCGGTCAGGTGACTTGGACAGCTCCGAAGCAGTCGGGCTGGCACGTCATGGTCTGCCAATGCGTCAAGGATGGCGACCCCAACGTCGATTACCTCTCTCCCGAGGCAGTCAGCCTGTTCATTCAGGACACCCACGAAGCTTACTACCAGCACTTTGCCGACGACTTCGGGAAGACCATCGTCTCCACCTTCTTCGACGAGCCCACGATGTACAGAGCACAGGGACGCATGTGGACGGGCGACTTCAACGAGAAGTTCGAACAGCGTTACGGCTTCTCACCCGATGCACTCTATCCTGCTCTTTGGTACGACATTGGCGAGAAGACGGCATGGGCCAGAAACCTGCTCTTCGGTCTGCACTCCACGCTCTACAGCGAAGGCTTTATGAAGACCATCTGCGACTGGGCAACGGCGCACGGCATCCTTGCCACTGGCCATCAAGACCAGGAGGAGATAGTCAACCCTACCAGTGTGGCCGGCGACTTGATGCTCGTCGGGAAGCACCTCACCATGCCTGGCATCGACAAGATAGGGAATGGCCGCAATACCGAGGACTTCTACAAGGTTGTCTCCTCATCGGCCAACAATTGGGACAAGACCTACGTCATGTCCGAAACGTTTGGTGCGATGGGAAACATCGCGGTGGAAAAGCTCTATGAGGTAGCGATTGAGCAATATACGAAGGGCATCAACCACCTCATCCCCCATGCCGTTTGGTACAACGACGGCGACGTGACCTTCCTGCCCGAACTCTCGTGGCGCAACCCGCTCTACAAGGCAGAGTTGCCTCGCTTCAATGCCTTCCTTTCCCGCCTGAACTACATCTTGGCCCGCGAGGGAAGACATGTGGCAGACGTGGCGGTGCTCTATCCCATTCAGACGCTATATGCCGGGCACAGGCTCGACGGGCCAAAGGGTTACTACGAAGGCGGCGTCGATGTGGAGGGTACGGATTATCCGCAGATTTCGCACTACTTGACCGACGACCTCGGCATAGACTTCACCTATCTGCATCCAGAGGTGCTCGACGACCGCTGCAGTGCATCTGACGGCAAGCTCAATATGAACAATGATGTCAACCATGAGCACTTCTCTGTCATCCTGCTTCCTGGCGTGAAGGTCATCTCGCTGAGTAACCTGAAGAAGATTGAGCAGGCATGGGAGCAGGGCGTGAAGGTCATCTTCACGACTCAGTACCCTCAGCAGTCTGCCGACGGTAGCGAAGGCGACGAGGAAGTGAAGAGCATCGTCGCACGGATGCTTGCTTCGGAAGAGAACAAGGCTTATTTCCTCTCCGTTCCCTCTGCCGAGACCTTGGGCGAGGTGATGGATGAATGCCTTCCCCAAAGGGATGTCGTCTTTTCGGACGCTTCCCATCCCTTCAACTATATACATAAGGTGATAGACGGGAAGGATGTCTGGTTCTTCGGCAACATCGATGCCACGTCTGCGACGAATACGATAACAGTTAAGACTACAGCCTCGAAGCTCACGTTGCTCAATCCGCATACGGGCAAGACCCTCTCTAACTCCCCCTTAAGGGGGGAGAAAGCAGGCGAGCTCTCCGCGAAGGAAGTCTCCCCTTTAAGGGGAGATTTAGAGGGGTCTTCTTCTTTTAGTCTTACCCTGCATCCCAACCAGTCAGTCTTCCTCGTCGATGACGCTTTGCTGCTGAAGAATGGTTCGTCTATTGACCCATCGGACGAGAAGCTTTCTTATACCATAGAGATGATGGCAGAGGTGGAGCAGCTCTCGGCTGGCATCTGCTTCTCCATAACCGGCCAGCAGGACTACTACATGTGGCAGTTCAATGCCTCTGACCCTCAGCATCCCCGCTTGCGTCCCCATCGCTGGCTGGGTGGCAATGCATCCCTGCTGGGCGAAGTGGATTTGCCCGCAGAAGCCAGCATTCAGGTGGGCCGTCCCTTCAAGGTGAGACTCGAGATAGAGGATGAGGCTTACGTCAAGACCTACATCGACGACGTCCTTGTGGATGAGCGCGGCGGCAGTTTCGCCTTTGGCAAGATAGGGTTCCGTCAAGCTCACGACGATGCCTACGGCAAGACTGAGATAGCTTGGTTCGACGATGTGAGCATCCGCGTGAAGAGCGGCAGCGGTCCGGGCGATGTGGTCTTCTCCGAGGACTTCTCCGCCTCCAATCCCTTCTCCGCTGGCAACATCCAGTCGGGAAGGCTGAGGGTGGCAGGAGAAATGGCTCGCGACATCCTGGCCTGGCTTCAGGAAACGCCCAACGATATACGGAACCACTCCGCCTCCCAACGCGAAGAGGCAGCCGCAGCCTACGACCTTGGCGGACGCAGGATAGCGTATGCCGCATCGCCCCGCCACATCGTCATCAAGAACGGGAAGAAGTATATAATCGGGAAATAAACAGACAAGGAAACCGGAAAAAAACATTCTTGCCACTGGAAGCTGCAGGCTGTCGCTCCGAAAGGTAGTGGCTGCAGCCCCGAAAGGCAGTAGTTTCAGCCCCGAAAGGCAGTAGATGTTGCCCCGAAAGGCAGTAGTATGTTTCGACACCCCCGAAGGGAGTGACGGCAGAAGGCTCCGGAAAGAGAAAGAAAAACAACGGAAATAACCAAAAAACAATAAGAATCATGTCAAGGAAAAAGCTGTTTATCATGCTGCTGGCCCTCGCCTTCTGCAGCATGAATGCGTGGAGTTACAGGATTACTGACAACTACACCATCGAGAGTAAGTTCAAGATTAATGCCATAGGGGCAGGCATTGCCTTCCGAGCCTACGAGGGCTTCAGCTCGAACATCTGCGTGTGGCAGTTCAACGTGGGCACCGACGGCACGAAGTCGCTCTTCCGTCCCCACGACTGGAAAGTAGGTGGTATCCTGCTTGCCGAGATTAACACAGCCGACAAGGGCGTGACGCTGAACACTACAGACTGGTTCGTCACCAAGATTGTCATCAGCAACAATGGTGGTCATGCCACTACCTATCTGCGCCGTGCAGACGATGTAAACTTCGTAGAGATTGACTCTCGCGACGGCAACTTCCGCTACGGTATGGTCGGCACACGTCAGGACCACGACGGTAGCATCAACGAGTCCGCCAGCTACGACTACTTCAAGGTGACCGCCAACGAAACAGGCGAAGAGCTCTACTACGAGGACTTTGAGGCTACGAATGGCAACTGGAACAACAATCCTACTTGGGCTGATGGCGCTATCACTACCGAAGGCCGCGACCTTCACGAGGTGAAGTACTTCCCCAACAACATGTTCAAGGATGCTGTCGATATGCACTACACCGTTGAGGCCGACGTTCAAATCGAGAGCGGCTACGTCTCTTTCGTCTTCGGCTTGAACGAGAGCGGCAGCAACTACATGTGGCAGATTTCGCCCAACTATTATAACGACAACTCTGTCTGCACCTACTATCATTTAGATAATGGCAACGAGTCGTGGAAGGCACATGCTGGCGGCCCACGTTATCCAGGTTTCTCAGCCAGCGACTTCACGAGCAAACGCCGTGTGAAGATTGAGGTCGGGGGCAATGTGGTTTATACCTACATTGACGGAACGCTGGTCGATACTTTCGTCCAGTGCGACATGACCGATCTCGCTTTGCTCAATACTGGCAAGATGGGTATCCGCGTCGATGCTGGCAATAGCGTAAAGCACGAGGTGTATGTTGACAACGTGAAGCTGACGGAGTACGACAAGGACAACAACGCTACGGTCAAGATGGAGGAGAACTTCAACGGCGGCGTGGCTCGCTACTTCGAGATTACAGGCAAGAACGCTACCTACGCCAAGGTTGAGGAGCTGAACGGCGACTACGCTCTCCACATCACCTGCGACGGCACGACGGACAAGAACGCCAAGGTGCGTCTCATCCAACTTGATGCGGCCGTCTGCCCGCACAACTTCGTGAACGGCATCTGCACGATTTGCGACGAATACGAAGAGCCCGGCTACGACGCAGTTCTCTCTGCCTACACCATCGGCAACCTCGGCCAGCTCATTCGCTTCGCCCAGATTGTCAACGGAGGCGAACAGAGTGCAAATGGTTCTCTTACTGCTGATATCGATATGGAGAAAAGCGACAAGTTCCAGCCCATCGGCCTGAACAATGATGCCAATTGGCAGCGTCCTTTCACGGGCAAGTTCTATGGTAACAACCATGTCATCAGCAACCTCTACGTCAAGACGGATTGCGAGGGCGGCCTCTTCTCTCGTCTGCGTGGAGGTTACATCGAGAATCTTGGCCTCGTGAACGGTCATATTGAGAGTACTGCCAACTTGCGTTGCGGCGCCATGGCTGGTGAGCATCACGACAATGCAAAGATGGTAAACTGCTATGCTCGCGGTAACTTCGAGTTCGTCACCAGTCATGCTCAGAAGAATGCTATGGCCGGTGAGACTGCCGGCGGCCACTTCATCAACTGCTACACCACGCTGCCTCAGCTGTCTTGCTCCTATCCTATGGGTGGCGACCAGACGAACAGCTACGAAGGCGTCACTGCAGAGCAGGCTGCTACTGGCAAGATTGCCTACAAGTTGGGCGATGCCTTCTTCCAAACCATCGGTACAGATACTTATCCTGAGCTTAGTAATGCCAGCGAGAAGGTACTCTATGTAGGCGATGCTGGCTATACTACATTCTACGATGCCGCAAATGACTGGGAGTTGAACGGTGATGCTCATGCTTACATCGGCACAATCAATGGCAGCTCTCTTCATCTTGACGAGATTGACGACATTCCTGCCGGTACTGCTGTTGTAATCAGTGGCACATATTTTAATAAGGTAAGTACAACGGCCAATGCTACCACAACTGGCAATGTCCTCCATGGTTCTAATGGCTCTGTAACTGGCAACGGTTCTACAATCTATGCTCTTGCACAGAAGGGCGAGCCCGCTAAAGTTGGCTTCTATCCTGTAGGTGTTGGTGTAACCATTCCTGAAGGCAAGGCTTACCTTGAATACACTGGCAGCAGCACTGTCAAGGGCTTTACCTTCGTCTTCGAGGAGGATGATGCAACCGCTGTCGAAATGGTCAATGGTCAATCTTCAATGGTCAATGGCCCCATCTATAACCTCGCTGGTCAGCGCATCCAGAAGATGCAAAAGGGCATTAATATCATTGGTGGCAAGAAAATGGTAATTGGTAAATGATTAAATGGTAAATGATAAGATGAAAAAGATATACAGTCAGCCAGCCTGCATGGTCGTAAGGCTTGGCTCAATGCAAATGATGGCTCAGTCGCTCAGAATAGACAAGAGTGGCACGAACTCTATCCAGCACTCCAGCGACATACTCGTCAAGGAAGAGAACACCTCCGACGTCAACCTTTGGGACGAGGAATGGTAAATACATACATTATATATAATATAAACATTAGTAACAACCCTTAAATTAAAACGCAATGAAAAGAATGAGAATTGCAGCAATGCTTCTGGCCTTTATGGTCTGTGGCATTCAGGCGTGGAGTTACAGGATTACTGATAACTACACCATCGAGAGTAAGTTTAAGATCAATGCAATAGGCGCTGGCATCGCTTTCCGTGCATACGAAGGCTTCGGTGGCAGCATCTGCATGTGGCAGTTCAATGTGGGCCTCGACGGCTCGAAGTCGCTCTTCCGTCCGCACGACTGGAAGGTGGGTGGCATTCTCCTTGGTGAGATTAACACAGCCGACAAGGGTGTCGCACTGAACACGACCGACTGGTTCGTCACTAAAATTGTCATCTCCAATGACGGCCAGCACGCCGACACCTACCTTCGCCGCGCAGATCAGACAGAGTTCACGCTCATCGACCAGCGCGACGGCAACTTCCGCTTCGGCATGGTCGGCACACGTCAGGACCACGACGGCAACACTAACGAGTCTGCCAGCTACGACTACTTCCGCGTGACGGCCAACGAAACGGGCGATGTGCTCTACTACGAGGACTTCGATGCCACGAATGGCGACTGGAGAAACGACCCCATCTGGAACGAGACGGAGGGCACGCTGACTACCGAAGGCCGCAACCTCAGCGAGGTGAAGTACTTCCCCAACAACATGTTCAAGGATGCTGTCAAGATGCACTACACCGTTGAGGCAGACGTGCAAATCGAGAACGGCTACGTCTCCTTCGTCTTCGGCATGAACGAGAGCGGCAGCAACTACATGTGGCAGATTTCGCCCAACTACTACAATGACACTTCCGTCAACACCTACTATCACCTCGACTACGGCAACGAGTCCTGGAAAGCTCATGCCGGTGGTCCGCGCTATCCCGACTTCGAGGCCATCGACTTCTGGGGCGAGAAGCGTCACGTGATGATTGAGGTGGATGGCAACGTGGTCTATACTTACATCGACGACAAGCTGGAGGACACCTTCACACAGTGCGACATGACGGACCTCGCCCTGCTCAACACTGGCAAGATGGGCATCCGCGTCGATGCAGGCAACGGCGTGATGCATGAGGTTTATATCGATAATGTCAAGCTGACAGAGTACGACAAGGACGGCAACGCCACTGTGGTTATGGAGGATGGTTTCGATGGCGGTGCGGCTCACTACTTCGAGCTGAGCGGCAAGAATGCTACCTATGCCCAGGTGGTTGACGTTGATGGCGACTATGCTCTCTATATTAATTGCGACGGCACAATGGACAAGTCTGCCAAGGTTCGCCTTATCCAGACCGACGACTTTGTCTGCACACACAACTACGAGAACGGCATCTGCACCGTCTGCGGCGAGTATGAAGAGCCCGGCTACGACACTGTTCTCAGTGCCTACACCATCGGCAACCTCGGCCAACTCATCCGCTTCTCCCAGATTGTCAACGGCGGCGAGCAGGGTGCCAACGGCTCACTCACAGCCGACATCGACATGGAGTACAGCGACGAGTTCCAGCCTATCGGCCTGAACAACGACGGCTCCTGGCAGCGTCCCTTCATGGGCACCTTCTACGGCAACAACCACGTCATCCGCAATCTCTTCGTCAAGACGGAGTGCGAGGGCGGTCTCTTCTCCCGCACCCGTGGCGGCAAGATCTACAACCTCGGCCTCGTCAACGCCCACATCGAAAGCACAGCCAACCTGCGCTGCGGCGCTATGGCAGGTGAGCACCACGACAATGCCATCATGGAGAACTGCTATGCTCGCGGCACTATCGAGTTCGTCACCACACATGCTCAGACGAATGCCTTGGCCGGTGAGTGCGCTGGCGGTCACTTCATCAACTGCTACACCACGCTGCCCAAGCTGTCTTGCTCCTATCCCATGGGCGGCGACCAGACAAACAGCTACGAAGGCGTAACAGCAGAGCAGGCCGCTACAGGTGAGATCGCCTACAAGCTGGGCGATGCCTTCTATCAGACCATCGGCGAGGATGCCTATCCCGAGCTTGACAGCACGCACGGCACCGTCTTTGCCATGACCGAAGCCGGCTATGCATCTCTCTATAACGACGCGACAGCAGGAACGCTCTCCGACAACGTCACCGTCTATACAGGCAAGAAGAACGGCGAGTATCTGACGCTCACAGAGCAGTCCAACACCATTCCCGCTCAGACGGCTGTCGTGCTGAAGGGCGCTGAGGGCTACTATAGCTTCACACCCGCCTCTTCAGCTCCAACCATCACTGGCGAGAACGACCTGCTCGGCACAGCAGCACCTCTCACCGCAACTGGCGCCGAGTATGTCCTGGCCAATGTCAACGACAAGGTCGGCTTCTACAAGGCAGAAGGCACCATCGCTGCAGGCAAGGCTTACTTCCAGAGCGCAAGCGGCGTGAAGGCCTTCTACTTCTCTGCTGACGAAGCCACTGGCATCGAGAATCTGAATAATCAGAATACTCTGAATACTCCGATTTACAACCTCGCAGGCCAGCGCCTCCAGAAGATGCAGAAAGGCATCAACATCGTTGGTGGCAAGAAGGTACTGTTCTAATTCAAAATTTATAAATTCAAATTTCAAAATTGAATAAGGCAATGAAAAAGTATATTTGTCCTGCCCTCGAGATAAACGAGGCACAAGTTACAAACATGCTGGCAGAGAGCCTCGCCATCAACAGCGACGTTACTGTCGATGGCAGCGCAGCTCTTGTCAAAGACGACAACGCTTGGGACATTTGGGCTTCGGACGAGGAATAAAAGTCCGCGGCCCAAGGATAAAAATTATTTTCAAGGCTTGAAAATATATAATCAAGCCTTGAAAATAAATAATCAAGCTTTGAAAATATATTTTCAAGCCTTGAAAATAATTTTCTCACACACCATCATGGCTTTTATATAAAGCTGTGATGGTTTTTTAGTATCGCTATGTAGGGTTTTTGAGAAGCTTTTGCGTCACGACGCAACGTGAAGGCAAGGAGCTTGCCATGCCTTGTTGATAAACGGAGAGAGTGGTGGGGGCCTGGTAACTGATTAGAGCTTTTGCCGTTTACAAATCCCTGAATTCAATTATTGCTGTCCGGGGAAAATCCAGAGCACCTCTACTTATGCGCCTATTATTCGGTTTTCCTGACGATAAGCAGTTTAAGGGGGCTTGCCCAAAGTCTCGAAGAGACGACAGAACACAGACGGGGG
>Ga0310691_10002814_pt1 | contig 22110 bp, 15 predicted proteins | sample 176DNAGHGlowgp2_FD_203887 | JGI IMG/M metagenome (GOLD analysis project Ga0310691, IMG submission 203887) | Sheep rumen microbial communities from Palmerston North, Manawatu-Wanganui, New Zealand - 1766 DNA GHGlow gp2 (v2) (version 2) | ecosystem: Host-associated > Mammals > Digestive system >...
GCAACTGAATCCCAACGTTACCGTATTTCTCATTAAGCGCAAGGATTGTCTTGTTAATCTCAAATCTCTTACTTGGTAAATAGCACAACTCACCTTCAGCTGGGAGATACCAAAAACCCTTATTGTCTTTTGTGCTTGCGTTTGTACCATAGTTGAGGTCATTGCTTGTTATACCACTGAATACGTCAAGAAACGACTTCGTTCCAACAGTCTTAAAACGTCCAGCACAAGCAGCTGCTGGGGTATTTCCAGTAGTTCCTGTTGAATAACCATCTTCAACAGTACTTGCCGTCCATTGAGTACTATCACTTGTAGCTACATATAGAGCTACTGTGTTCCTTATGCCGTTGAAATCACATCCACTTTTACCAGTTGTTGCTTGTACATATCCTCCTGTATTGGAATATGATGTACTTGCAGCACTTGTTGGTGCTGTGGTTGTACCAGCATACGGCCATGCTAATGCTCCACTACTTGCTGAACAAGCAGTAGATGCGCTATTAGTCTGATATGGAATATAGTTACTAGAATTTGTAAGTGCCGTTGTACTTAAGAATATGTCATTATCAACACTATAAGCACCAAAATATCCCCAATGCATATATACATCGTCAGTTTGCGAAGCACCCGTTACAGGTATGCCTGTTTCTGGGTTGTTATAATCCATTCCAACAAGTGACATTATTCCACAACTTCCGTCACCATAACGGTCATGATAACCAGGCACTACTACAATGCCAATTGGCGTTTCTCCGTCAATCCATTCACTTTGTTTGCGTATAACTATGTCACTTCCGTTATAGAAAGCCACTTCAAGCGGTGCAGCTTGTGATGGGTCAGTTCCACCACCTCCACTTGAGCTTAATAAAGTTCTTCTTCTCATAATTAATAATGTATTTTAAATTTTTAGCTTAGCTGATAATTATTATCAGCTGAATAGCAAAAATACGTTAGTTATTAGAATTTTTTTTATTTTTTCTATTATATTTATAATATGATTAATGAGGTTTTTATGTTGCAATCTATATTGCTTTTTATGAAAATCTATATTTTAACTTATTAATTAATTTTCTAAAAAATAAATTACAGTAATGGCAAGAAAAAAGGTTTTACATTTAAAGAGTAGTGTTGTCAATCAAGACGGCACTCCTAAGCTTCCCACTTCAGAGCAGATTGATTTGGGTGAGATTGCTGTGAACTATGCTGAGGGTCATGAAACCTTGGCAATAAAGAACAGCATCGGAAACGTGGTGTCATTTTCGAATGACCAGACGATAATGGATTACATTGATGAGCATGCTCAAATTGAGCCAGTACAGACAACTGGTACATCAACAACTGATGTCATGTCACAATCAGCAGTGACCACAGAATTGGCTCAGAAATTGGCTGTAAGCGACTTTAATGCGTACAGTGGGGCAGTTGATACCTTAATAGGTGGAAAAGCCTCTCAAAGCGATTTAAGTGCCATTAATGAAGTTGTAACGGCTCACACTGCAAATACAACAGTGCATGTTACATCTATTGATAAGGCAAAGTGGAATTCAGTAGATGATAAACTAAACACATCTGACTTCAATACGTACAGTGGCAACGTTGATACTACTATAAGTGGTAAAGTAGATAAGGTTAGTGGAAAAGGGCTTTCAACAAATGACTACACAACAGCAGAGAAAAACAAGCTTAGTGGTATTGCAAGTGGGGCAGAGGTAAACCAAAATGCATTCTCTAACATTAAGGTTGGTTCTACCACTATTGCTGCTGACAGCAAAACAGACACATTGGAGATAAGTGGAAGCGGCATTGTCACAATTACAGCAAATGCCACTAACGATAAGATTACAATTTCAGCAAGTAATGCAGTAACTTCAGTTGCTGGAAAAACAGGTGCTGTTACCTTGGTGAAGTCTGATGTTGGACTTGGTAATGTTGATAATACAGCAGATGCCAATAAGACCGTAAAGGCTGCAACAAGTGCTGCCACAGCAGATACAGCAAAAGCAGTTGCTTTAAGTGGGGTGACAAATGCAGAAGACATTAAGGCAATTGAAGCTTTAACTGGTACAAGTGGTTTTCTTAAGAAGACTGCTGCTAATACTTGGACTCTTGACACAAATAGTTATTCAACAACAGATGTTGCTGTAACTGGTGCAACGTACAATTCAACCGATAAGGCAATTGAACTTAAAAATGCAGCAGGAACAGTTGTATCTACAGTAGATGCTACAGCATTCATCAAGGATGGAATGGTTTCAAATGTTGAAGTTAAAAACGTTGCATCAAGTGGAACTTGTCTTGTTATAACATTTAATACTGATGCAGGTAAAGACGCTATTAACATTCCTATTAGCCAAATATTTGACGCAAACAATTATTACACTAAGACTGACTTAACTGGTTCTTCTACAACCGTTGTTGTTGCGAAGGCATCAAGTGCTACAACAGCAGCTTCTGCTGGTTCTGTTGCATTATCAAATGTAAGCGGAGCAGATGACCTTAAGAAAATTGAGGCACTCACAGGAACAAGTGGTTTGCTTAAGAAGACTGCCGCAAACACTTGGGCTTTGGATACAACAAGTTATTCAAGTGCAACACAGGTTAACACTGCGCTTGCTAGCAAAGCTAGTACTGGAATTACAATAACAGCAGCTAGCGGATTGACAGGTGGTGGAAACTTATCAGCCAACAGAACAATTGGACTTGCAGCAACTGGTACTAGTGGCACTTATGGCCCAACAGCCGACGTAACAGGTACTGAAGGAACTACAATAAAGATTCCTCAGATTACGACTGACGCTTATGGTAGGGTAACTGCTGTAACTGAGAGAACTCTTACAAACAAGAACTCTACATATACAGTTAACGATGGAACATTTGCAATCAGTGGAAACGGAACGTCTGTTGCATCAACTTCAGCTAACGCAAGCGTAAACAGTGGATTAAACATCAAGAGTGGTTCAAATGTTACCATTACTACTAGTACAAATGAGATTACCATTGCTGCTAAAGATACCACTTATGGTGTAGTATCAACATCTGCCAACGGTCTTGCCCCTAAAGTGACGGATACTTCCAAATTCCTTAAAGGTGATGGCACTTGGGCAACCCCGACAGACACTAATAATCGTAGGTCATTTTATGGCACTTGTGACACTGATGCTGCTACCGCAGCAAAGGCTGTAGCCCTTTCAGATACTACTGGATGGGAACTGAAAGCAGGTACTATAATAGGTATTAAGTTTACCAATACAAATAGTGCATCCAACGTAACATTAAATGTGAACAGCTCTGGCGCGAAGTCTATTTGGTACAATAATGCTGCCTACACTGGCAATTCAACTTCAATATGTGGTTATGCGAGCAGAGTCACTTATTATATGTATGATGGCACACACTGGGTGTGGCTTAATATGGGTTATCTCGATGGCAACACTGATACTAAAGTAACCCAAACAGTCACTACAACCTCAGCAAACTACGAGGTGCTGTTCTCAGCCACTGCTGATAATACTACAAGAACTGAGGGAGCAAGAAAGAATAGTAATCTGAAGTTCAATCCATCTACAGGAAACCTTCAAGCGACACAGTTGAATGGTGTAACTATAGGCTCTTCTCCAAAGTTTACGGACACCGATACAAAGGTAACTTCTGTAGGCAATCACTATGCTCCTTCAGCCACAAGTGCTGATACGAAGAGTGCAACAGCAAGTTCAACTTCAGAGTTGAATTGGGGAAGTGCAGTTGTAACTGGTGTTACATTGAGTGGCGATGCAAAAGGGCATATAACTTCTGTTACAGTTGCAAGTGGCAAACTTAAGACTCCTGTAACTGGTGTTACCCTTGCAAGTGGCACGAACAATGGTACTGTTAAACTTACTGTTAATGGAACTGCAACAGACAACATTGCTGTTAAGGGTTTGAATAGTATGGCATACCAACCAACGTCTTCATATTCTTCAGCAACGCAAGTGAATACAGCACTAAGTGGAAAATCAAACAATGGGCATACGCATAATTATGCTGGTTCTTCAAGTGCTGGTGGTGCTGCCACATCTGCTGCTAAGTTAACCAATACAACTGCTATTGGTAGTGCTACGAAGCCAGTGTTCTTTACAGCAAGTGGCGTTCCAAGTGCTTGTACATATTCGTTAAATGCGAATGTTCCAGCTAACGCTGTATTCACTGATAATAATACAACTTATGCAGCTGGTAGTTTCATTACCATAACTGGTAGCAATAACTCCATTAACGTATCAACAGGTACTTCTAGTAGTACAGTTGCACGAGGAGACCATAGTCATACTTCTGCACAAATTACCACAGCATTGGGATATACACCGACAAATGTACACTACAGTAAGGTGGATGTAACAGGAAATCTGACTAATGTTACTTGTCCAGTGACATTATCAACTGATGGCGAACAGTGCAATGTATTGTATGTTAACAATTCAACGCAGCATACTGTAACAATATCGACAAATTATAAATCACCAGATAATAGTCAGATTAACTTAACCATTAAGGCTAATGGCTATGCTGAAGTGAACTATCTATATTTCGATGGTGTGACTTATGTGAGAGCCGTGTAAAGATAGAAATCGAGAAATATGGATATATTAAAAAAAAAAGAGTGAAACATGAAGAAGTGTCTCACTCTTTTTTTTAATGTATAATTGTTTATAAAATTGAAGAATTCAATACTAATATTTTAAAAGCTGAGACTATAGCCTCATAAACGCCCTCACACTATAGTCTACGTCCCTAGTGTTCCAGTCCACTTGAGCATAGCCAATATACACACGCCAAGCGCCGCTGTCACCGTACACAGAACTCGACCAACAACTCGGCCAATAGTAGTTACTCGTGAGCAACTGAACCCCAACGTTACCATACTTCTGATTGAGAGCTAGGATTGTTTTGTTAATCTCAAATCTGTTTCTTGGTAGGTAACATAGTTCACCTTCAGCTGGCAAGTACCAAAATCCCTTGTTATCCTTCGTGGAAGCAGATGTACCGTAACTTAAGTCATTGCTTGTTATACCACTGAATACGTCAAGGAATGACTTCGTTCCAACTGTCTTGAATCTACCTGCGCAAGCTGCTGCTGGAGTACTTGTAGTTCCTGTTGCATTTGTAACAGTACTTGCCGTCCATTGAGGGGCAGTACGTGTTGCAACATAGCAAGCAGCTGTATTCCTTATGCCATTGAAGTCACATCCGCTTATACCAGTAGTTGCTTTTACATATCCACCTGTGTTGCTGTATGATGTACTTGCAGCACTTGTTGGTGCGGTAGTTGTTCCTGCATACGGCCATACTATATTTCCTGTATCTATAGTACAAGCAGTAGATGCACTATTGTTTTGATATGGAATATAGTTATATGAACTTGTAAGTGCAATAGCACCCAGGAATATGTTATTACCTACATTTGAGCCGTAGTGACCCCAATACATAGTGACATTATCCGCTTGCGAAGTGCCAGTTACAGGTATGCCGCTTGTAGGATGATTATAATCCATAGTAACAAGTGACATTATTCCGCAAGAACCATCACCATATCTATTATGGTATCCAGGTACTACTACAATTCCAATTGGCGTTTCTCCATCAATCCATTCTTCTTGCTTCCTAATAACAATATTGCTACCATTGTAGAAAGCCACTTCAAGTGGTGCTGCTTGTGATGGGTCAGTTCCACCACCTCCACTTGATGCTAATAATGTTCTTCTTCTCATATTATTAATATAGTTGTCTTTTTATGTTAACTGATAATTATTATCAGTTAACTAATAAAAGTTGCTGTTTTTGAGAAGAATTTTTTTAATTTTTCTTATATTGAATATTAATCGATAATTTGAAATATTTATATAAAAAAGATGTAGGTAGTGGGCTTAATGATAATAGAAGCGGATTTGTCAAACTAACTGACTTGATTATCAAACAAAAGTCAATAAGTTAGTCATCGAACATAAGGACAGACTTACACGATTCCAGTTCAAATTCATCAAGAAGATGTTTGAGAGTTATGGTTGTGAAGTGATTGTTATAAACGGAATGGATGTATCTGATACTGAGGAATTGGCTGCTGATATGATGTCACTATTGGCAAGTTTCAGTGGAAAATTCTATGGTAAAAGAAGTGCTGAACGTAGAAAGAAAAACAAAAATAAAGATGATTATAGAGATAAACAAACCACGTTGGAAAAATAAAGAATGGGCGTTTAACATACTTCCATATCTGTCTGTCACAAAAATATCCAATTTAGTGATAGCAATTCACTTTGGCTGGCTATTTTGGGGAATAACAATTAGTAACGATTTTTAAATAGATGTTAAGAGCAATTAAGATAAGGAACAACTACAAGGAAGTTGTATTTGTTGGTAGGTTCTATCCAAGTTCAAAGACTTGCCACAAATGTGGCTATATTAATAAGGAATTGACGTTGAATGACAGAGAATGGACTTGTCCAGTATGTGGAGAGCATCACGATAGGGATTTGAATGCTGCAATGAATATCCTTTTAGAAGGTGAACGAATAATAGGTAGCCGTACTGCCGAATTTACGCTTGTGGACTATCCAACTATGGATGAACGTGGTTTACCACCTAAAAAGTAGTGATAGGATGAAACAAGAAATAAAATGTATGAAATTAATAGATTTTCATAGAATTTTATATACGGTAAGGCTGACCTTTCCCTAGTCAATGAACTCAGCGCAAAGACAGATGCATCTCAAGTAATGACGATGAATTTCGAGTAATCCATGACAATTATAAACATATCTCCACTTTGTAAAAACAAAAATAATAGAGTGGAGATATTTATATAAAAACAAAATTTATTTTATTATGGGAAAATACAGAATGTATCAGCCATATGGCTATGATGAGGAAAACGACTACATAAGCAAGAGATTCCAGATAGAGGATGAGTTGAGGGCAAGCCGTGAGAATGATGTAAAGGAATTTAATAGTATTGATGACCTTTATAATAAACATAATACTGAGGTGTTCGGAAGTGCATACTATGACAATGACCTTGAGAGTGTTATCTTCAAGAACAAGAAAGGTGATGCCATATGCTCAATTAAGATGACTGATATATTTCCTTCAAAGCTAGTTAAGTCAGCAGAATATGACAAGGAAACACAGCATCTTGTTATCACATTTGATAACGATGATAAGATTGATATTGACCTCAATGATTTGATTAACAATCTTGAAGCTGGTTATGGACTTATCCTTGATGATGCCAAATTTGCTGTTTTAATTGCTTCTAGCAGCGAGAAATTCGTCAGTGGTAGTGGAGAAAGCTTTCTTACAGTTTCATCCTCTGGTGTGGCAATAAACCACATTCAAGAGGCAATAGATGTTGAGAAGAACAGAGCACTTGAGGCTGAGAGAGTTGAAAGAGAGGCTAGGATTGCACAAGACAATGTTTTACTTGGTCTTATCAATACTGAGGTGAACCGTGCAACTGGAGAGGAACAGCGTATTGAGAGAAAGCTTGACAATGAGATTGCTGATAGGAATACTGCAAACAATAGGCATGATTCAGCAATTGCATCATTGGAATCAAGGGTATCTGCTTTGGAATCTAGGGTTTCAACATTACAGAGCAATTACAATAGTCTTGAGGCTAGAGTAAGGGCACTTGAAGGAAGAATATAATATATTAAGAAAAAAAAATAAGAATAATAATTTAAATTAATTAATTTAAAAATGGCAAATTTAAAAACAATTCAATTTTTGCGTAATGCCAATTTGTCCACATATTCAGATATGGCATCAGCAAAAGAGGCATTGATTGCTAAAGCACGAGAGCTTGAACTTACTGATGGTAGTCCTATTGCAGGACGTTATACCGTTACGGTTAGTGGAAGCCCTGAAGTGCGTACAGTTCTTGGTGTTGTTTATGCAAATGGTAATACTACTGGTGTTACATTCTTCAACAATGACAAGGAGTTCGAAAACGTACTTGATGGTCTTGATTATGGTCCTATCGGTGGTACTGAAGCTTCTGTGTTGACACAGATTCAGCAAGCCGATGGTAAGATTAGTGGACTTACTGCAAATGTTGGTACTTTGAAGCTTACTGATTACACAAAGGGTAGTGATAGTGGCTCTGTAGTTAATACAGATTCTATCAATGCTGCTCTGTCAAAGCTTGAGAATCAGATTGATGCTGCAAATGATGTAATTGAAGCACTTGATTATAATCTTGCTGCTGATGACAACAAGGTTGTTGTAAGTCTTAATCAAACTGATGGTGCTGTAAGTGGTACATCCGTTAATATCAGTGGTATTAAGCTTGCTGGATATTCTGAGGGTACTGATGCTGACATTGCTGCTACTGACACTCTTGGCGAGGCTCTTGGTAAATTGCAAGCTCAGATTAATGCAATGGACTTAACTGTTGTAAGTGGTGATGGCGAAGTTATTACTGCTGTATCTGAGAATGATGGTAAAGTTAGTGCTGAAAAGTCTGCTATCAAGGACGTTAAACTTACTGGATATGTAAAGGATGATTCTAAGACTGGCGACCTTGCTGCAACTGATGACATTGAGGACGCATTAAGCAAGATTGAGAATAACATTGCTGCTGCAAAGAGCGCAACAACTCTTTCTGCTGCTGACAAGTCTATCAATGTTGTAACTGCTGCAACTGGTACTACCGTAGCTCTCAACATTCGTAGCGGAGAAAAGGTCTTGAAACTTGATGCTGATGCTACTAGTGGTGGTGTTTATACTGACATTAAGTTAAGTGCTGTAACTCCTTCTTCAACAACCGTTAAGGAAGAGTATTCTCTTATTGCTACCGATGGCACTGCTCTTGGAACTAATATTAAGATTTATAAGGATAGTTCAGTTGTAAAGATTTCTTACATTACTGACCCATCTGACGCACATTATCAGAACTTAGAATATCAATACATTGATGTAAGTGGCAATACTCAAACAGAGTATGTTGATATGTCAACACTTGTTCTTGAGGCTGAGTTTGCAAGTGGTGTAACTGCTGATGCTTCTGGCGTAGTTCATGGTGTTGTTGATACAAATTCTGAGAAAGATGAATCCAACGTGGCTTTCTTGACTGTTGGTGCTGATGGTTTCAAGATTAGTGGAATCAAAGATGCAATTGACACCAAGATTAACAAACTTAATGCTGACTTGAGTGGTAATACAACCCACGTTACTGTTGGTGTTGCTGAGGCTGATGGTAAGATTACTGCCGTAACTGTTGCTGAAGATGACATTGCTTCTGCTACAGCCCTTACACAAGAGATTACTGATAGAGAGACTGCTGATACAGAACTTTCTAATCGTATTGGAACTGGAGTAACAACCGTTAATACAGCAACTGCACAGCTCGCTGCATTGAGCGGTAATTCTTCTACAGATACTAGTGCAACTACTTCTGTTGAGGGTGCTAAGAGATATGCTGATGCTAAACTTTCTGAAGCTGTTGCAGACCTTGATGCTGAAGTAAGTGGTGAGACTGCTGATGGCAAGGTTAACGTTAAGGTTACTGAGGTTGATGGTAAGATTACTGCTGTGGATGTGGTTGGAACAGACATTGCAAGTGCCAATGACCTTACTGCTGAAATAGCAGCTCGTAAGGATGTTGATGGACAGGATGGTCAAACATATGCTGCAAACACAACTGCAAACTATATTAGTGCCGCAACTTCATTGAACGATGCTGACGTTAAGTTGGATGCTGCTTTGAAGACTGCTGATGATGCAATGCTTACTGGCGTTGCTGCTGGTAACGGTATTAGTGTATCAGCTAAGAGTGGAAAGTCTCAGACTATCACAGCAGTTGCTAAGAGTAGTGACCCTGTTATTGAAGTAACTTCAAATGGAATTGGAGTCAAGGAAGATGCTGTATGGGATTGCGGTACATTCTAATTATCAGATAGTTATAAACATTACATAATAACAAAAAAGAGGGTAGGATATTAAATCTTACTCTCTTTTTTTAATTTTAAGTTCTTCAATAAGTTTATCAGCATATGATACTGCAATGTCTGATAATTGTTTTTTAAATACGAATTGTAATATAAACACCATTATTGAACTGCTAAGTATTGCATTCATAATATTAATGGATGCATCAATGCGTACTTGTTCCCAATTAATTGTTTCTTTTTTATTCATAAAACTTAATATTTATATAGGATAAATATAATAAAAGTTATGGAAAAATATGTTTTAATAACAGGAGTGGCAGGTCTTCTTGGAAGCAAGATGGCTGACCACATTATAGAAAATCATAAAGAATATAAAGTAATAGGTATTGATAATCTATTCGGAGGATATTTAGAGAACGTAAACAAAGATGTTATATTCTATAAGAGAGATTTGTCAACTGATAGTATATCAGACATATTTGATGAATATAAAGAAATAGATTATGTTTTTCATTTTGCAGCTTATGCGGCTGAAGGACTTTCACCGTTTATGAGAAGGTTCAATTGGTATAATAATTCCGTATCAACGGCAAATGTTATAAACAACTGTATTGAACATAATGTTAAAAGATTAGTATATACATCATCTATGTCTGTATATGGTCATGGTGATTTAAATCACAATAGATTTGATGAGAATGATACTCCTTGTCCAATAGACCCATATGGAATATCTAAATATGCTTGTGAAATGGATATTAGAGTGGCTGGAGAACAGCACAACCTTGATTGGTGCATAATTAGACCTCACAATATTTATGGTGAGAAGCAAAATATATGGGATAAATACAGAAACGTATTAGGTATATGGATGTATCAAGTATTAAATAACAAACCAATGCTTATATATGGCGATGGTGAGCAGACAAGAGCGTTTACATATATTGAAGATAATTTAGAACCTTTATGGAACGCTGCTGTGCTACCACAAGCATCAAGACAAATAATAAATCTTGGTGGAATAAAACCTTATACAATAAATGAGGCTGCAAATATTTTATCTGATATAACTAATTATAATAATATTGAGCATAAAGAAGCAAGGCACGAAGTTAAATGGGCAGTACCTACATATCAAAAGTCTATTGACATTCTTGGATTTGAACATAAAACAGATTTGAAAGAGGGACTAACAAAAATGTGGGAGTGGGCTAAGACTCAGCCAAACAGACAACAATATGCTTGGGACAATTATGAAATAACTAAAGGTATATATTCTTATTGGAAAAAATGAAAGATAATGTAGATATATTTATTTGCACACATAAGGATTTTGAAAAAATCGTTTCTAATGATGCGTATAAAGTTATTGATTCTAGGGTGCTAAAGAAAAATGGTTTTGAAATATTTGGACTTAATGATGTTGAATTGTCTGAATGGTATCATATATTCTATATTCTTAGGAATGCAAAATTGAAGGATTATGTTGGAATATGTCACTATAGAAGATATTTTGATTTTTTAGACAATATACCTAATTTTGATGATATATTCAAAGAATATGATGTTATTACTAGAACACCAATTAATATACAAATTAGCATAAAAAAACAATATGAGCTTTGTCATAATATTGAAGATTTGAAATTATTGGGTACGATTTTAAAAGAAAAATTTATAGAATATTATGATACTTATAATAAGTTTATAGAAACTAATGAAATGATTCCTTGTAATATGATAATAATGAAAAGGGATGATTTTATTAAGTTTGCTTCATTTATGGAAGATGTATTAAAAGAAATATTTTACAGAATTGGTACTGACTTATATAAAAGGGTTTTAGAAAATGAAGATAAATATGTTAAAAAAAATTCTCCTAACAATACTCATATGTATCAGATAAGATTAATCACGTTTGTTATGGAAAGACTGACAAATATATATATAATGAAGAATTTTAACAACCCAAAAAGATATGATGTAATTATAACCGAAAACAAATATGGGCTTAAAAACAATATGATTTAATATTTAAAAAGAGAGTAAAGCTAGAACGCCTTGCTCTCTTTTTTGTTTATTGTTTGAATATTTATTGGTATATGAGAAAGATTTTTATAATACTTTTAGTGGCGTTTCTATGTGTCATACTGTCATCTTGTTCATATATACAGTTTGATAGTATAGTATACCCATGCAATGATAATACATATACCATTGTTAATGGTAGAATATACTCTAGTGTAGATGCTGAAATAGCATATGAGTTTTACAACGAATTAGATGGTTTTAAACCTATTATATTTAAAACTAGTAATACCAAATAATGCAAGTATTGAATATATAACGCCTCCTATTGTCCAACATATTGGACATAACAATAAATTTGTAAACATATTATGTTCCTATTTTTATAAAATAATAAGAATTATTAGATTAATTCAAATATTTATTATATAAGAAGATTATATTTAATTTATATTTTTCTGAAGTCTGACAGTATTGTCAATTATAAGGGATGTATATCCAGGTAAGAAAGCAATATATATAATAATATAATAATTTAAAATAATATCATAAAATTATGGCAGAAAAAAGGCATGTTCAACATTTAAGAAGTAAAGTCGTTGAGCAGAATGGTCAGCCTAAGTTACCTTCAGTCGATTCATTGTTATATGGTGAATTGGCCATAAACTATCATAAGGGTACTGAAACTGTATCATTGAAGAACGACAACGATGAGCTTGTCCTTTTCCACGATGAGGTTGAGATTTCAAGTGGTACTCCAAAGATTAACACTGAGATTTGGATTGACCTAGGAGATTCAGCAGTAACAGAGGTTTATACCAAGGAGCAAATCGATTCGCAGATGGGTTCTGTTGTTAACAAGAACCGTGAGCAAGACGATAGACTTGACGTTCTTGAAAGAAAGACTGATGAATTGTCTGGTGATACCATTTCAAAGATTGAGGATGCTATCGATGAAATTAGTGGAACTGTTGATACAAAGGTATCACAACTTGAGGAAAAGGATAATGAACTTGAGGAAGAACTTGGAAAGAAAGCCCTACAGACCGATTTGGAGACTCTTAGCGGCATTGTAGAGACCAAGGTGGATAATTCCTCATTCAATGATTTTTCGGCTTCTACAGAGGCTAAAATTGAGTCTGTTAGTGATTTGGCAGAAAATGCCTATGAAATACAGATTGGAACTAGTGCTGACACCATAAGTGCAAACACTAAGGTATTCATAGACACTGAAATGGATAATACTGTTGAGGTTTATACGAAAGAGCAAATCGATTCGCAGATGAGTGGTGTGACCGATGACATTACCTCAATCAAGACTACTAACCAGACGCAAGATTCAAGACTACAAGCACTTGAGGGTAAGGACGCTGCTCACGATACAAGATTGACTGAGATTGACGCTCTTGATACTCAGCAGAATGGAAGACTTGATGCACTTGAAACGGCTGTCAGCGACAACATTATAATCAGTGACACAACTCCAACTAGCAGTGGTACTGAGTTGTTTGTTGATACGTCAAATGACGGAGGCAATTTCGAGGTGTATACAAAGGCTCAAGTTGATGCAATGGTAGCAGATTTGCAGAGGCAGATAGATGAATTAAAGAACAATTAACAATAAAAATAATTTTATATAATAAACATAATAAATTATGGCAGTTTTAAAATATAAGAACGGTGAAGGACAATTTGTAACCCTAACCAATTATACAGTACAGCCAATTGTACCTGTACAAACAACAGGTACTTCACTTACTGACGTTATGTCACAAAAAGCAGTGAGTGATGAGGTTAACAGCAAGGTCAATGAGAGTGACCTTAATGAGAAAATTGCTTCAGCCATTACAAATGACAATGGTGTAAAGGATGCAATCAATTCACAAGTAAGTGATGCAATTAGTAGTGACAACACAGTTAAGGAAGCAGTGGATGAGGCAATTGCTGATGCCATTGCAAATGCTAGTGCTGTTACTGAGGCAGTTGAGGACGTTGTTGATGAGAAACTTACAGCATACACATCAACTGAAGATGCAGATTTGAGATATGCTTTCAAGGAGCATACTCACGCAGCTAGTTCTGTTACAGACTTGTCTAGCACAGTTGAAAATATCATATCTTCAAGTACAACTATTGAGACAAGGATTGAGTCAGTCGTAACAAGTGCTGTGACTGGAAGCGGCGAAGTTAATGAGGCGGTTGAGAAGGCTGTTGAGGATGCATTGAAGGATAACGAGCAAGTAAGCGGTGCTGTGAATACTATTATAGAAGAGTATACAACAACAGTGCTTGATGGCAAATATGCTGAAAAGTCCCATACACATACAGTCTCAGACATCAACGATTTCGATAATGCTGTGGCAGAGTCCGTGAAGACCGAGATTACCAACAACAATTCAGCAATAACCGAATCAATTGAAAGCGTTGTTGAGAAATACATCTATGGTGACAGCGAACCTAGTAGCACTGCATCCGTTGTTACTACTGATAATTTAACAACAACTTTGGCAGACTATGCAAAGTCTGAAGACATTCCTACAGACCTTGGTGACTTCACTAACAGTCCTAAGTACGTGAAGGAAAGTGAAGTAAATGACCTTATCGCAACCGCAATTACTGAAAGTCAAGCTGTAATAGATGCTGTAAACTCAGCAATCACCAGCGCAATCACAAGTGACACTGCCGTGCAGACAGCCATAGATGCTGCAACTTCAAACAAGTTCGGAGAGGTTGAATATGATAACAACAGCAAGAGAATCAACTTCTATGCAACATCCGCAAAAACAAGCGTGATTGACTACATAGACGCTACAGACTTCATCAAGGACGGTATGGTTGACAACGTTGCAATTAGCGGTTCAGACCTTGTGATTACATTCAATACAGATGCTGGCAAAGAGCCTATCAGACTTGCATTGACGGACATCTTCAATCCAAACAACTATTACACCAAGTCAGAGACAAGCGGAAAGAGTGAGATTTCAACTGCGTTGAATGGAAAGGCTAATTCAAGCCACACCCACAGTACCTCAGACATTAATGGGTTTAACGCTGCAATATCAAGCGCAATAGCATCTGACGCATCTGTAAGCGGTGCTATAGAGTCTATAGTTAGTGACTATACCTACGACAAGGACACAATCGATAATAAGATTGGAAGCGGTGGAACATTTGACCCTACACTATACTACAAGAAGAGTGAAACAAGCGGAAAGAGTGAGATTTCAACGGCATTGAACGGAAAATCAGATATTGGTCATACGCATACTGCTAGTCAGATTACTGACTTCAATGCAGCTGTAAGCGGCGCTGTAAAGAGCAGCACAGACGTTAAGAATGAGATTATTAGTGCTGTAACCGCATCTACTGAGTTCTCTACACTTAGCGGTAATGTTAACGCAGTAAGTGGAAGCGTTAATACCTTGAGTGATACTGTAACAGCACATACTTCCGATACTTCAATACACTTCACTGCATCAAGTGGTATAACAAGTATGGCTGGCTATGCAAAGGCTTCAGCTGCTGCTGACATTGCAACTGGTGACACCCTTAACGTGGCAATGGGTAAACTTGAGAAGAAGATTGACAGCGCAGTGGCTGGCGGTGTATCAAGTGTTGAACTTGGCAGTGGGACAACCAATGGAACTTTGACACTTAAAGTTAATGGCGCTTTGCAAGATACAGTAAATGTGCCAGGACTTGGTGGGGCAGCATTCTTGAATACAGGTACTACAGCAGGTACTGTTGCAGCAGGAAATCATACTCACACAGCAAATCAGATTACAGATTTCAATGCTGCTGTAAGCGGAGCTGTTAAGAATAATACAGATGTTAAGAACGAGATTATCAGCGCAGTTACGGCATCAACTGAGTTTACAACACTCAGCGGCAATGTTAATACACTTACTGGAAGTGTTAATACGCTTAATGGAAACGTTAACACTATCAGTGGCAACGTAAGCACTCTAAGTGGTAATCTTGATACTGTAAGTGGTAAGGCTGATACTGCAAAGGCTGTTACTGACTTCATGAGTGGCCATAATACAGTAACCACACTTGGAAATATCCCAACTGATAAGAGACTTGTTATTGCTACAATTGATGGTTCTAGTAATGAGTTGTCGTTAAGTAACAACACTTTAACTGATGGCTATGAGATTCATATTATAGTTAAGAATAATGGTTCAAATGATGTTACAATATCATTACCTAGTAGCGGTGGATATGTCTCAGTAGGCGATGCAATTAGTATTGAAGCTGGTGCTACTGGTGAAATAAACATCATTTCTGATGGTACTAACAAGTATGTTCGTGGTGTATAATTTATGCACCACAGCATATTTATTTGAAATAATAAATGCATAAAGAAAATAATAACATAATAACAACTTTATAATTATGGCAAAATATACTTATATTAAGAGAGATATTAAGGGATATTACATTGAGTTTGATGAAATGTTCGACCCTAATCTTTACAACAATCTTGGAGACTCATATGAGGATTTCTTGAATAATTTATGGGTATTGCTTTCAGATGAACAAGTTGCATTCCACGAGGAATATCCAGACGCAACAGTTAAGGAAGTATGGGATATGCAGTTGACTCCTGTACCACCAAGAACCCTTGACCAAGCAAAGGCTGAAATGATTCAGAAAATCAATGAATATGACAGTAGTGATAATGTAAATGCATTCAATGTACACGATACAGAACATGATGTTACATTTGAGGGATGGTTCACACCAGATGAAAGAAGCAATTATAAGTCCTCAATAGATGCAGCAAAGCTTCTTGGTGTATCTGCATTAACGTTCTTCATAGGTGATGTTGAATTAGAAGTAACTCCAGCACAAGCTGAGTATATGCTTGCACAGATTCAGTTATATGCTGACCAGTGCTATATTGTCACCAAACAGCATAAGATTGATGTTAATGGTCTTGATACCATTGCTGCTGTTGACGCATATCCTTATCAGCAAGGTTATCCAAATAAGATTACATTTGAATATCCTTTCCAAGGAGTTTAATGGGTTATTTGAAAAAATGTATAAAAATAAGTTGAGGTTTGAGAGTGTTGCCTCAACGTGAAAAGATGCAGCACTCTTTAGCCCAACAAGTTAATGTATAATTGTTTATAATGAGAAGAAGAACTTTATTGAAATCAAGTGGAGGTGGTGGAACTGACCCATCACAAGCTGCACCACTTGAGGTTGCTTTTTGGGATGGGAGCAACATAGTAATAAGAGAACAGAAGGATTGGATTGACGGAGAAACGCCAATCGGCATTGTAGTAGTGCCTGGTTACCATAACCGTTATGGCGATGGCTCTTGTGGAATAATGTCACTTGTTGGTATGAACACAGGAACACCAGAGACTGGCATAGCAGTCACAGGTGCTTCGCAAACTGATAATGTATATATGTATTATGGGTATTATGGTACTAATGTTGGAAATAATATTTTCTTAAGTACAACTGCACTAACGAGTACAAATAATTACATTCCATATCAGACCAATAGTGCATCTACTGCTTGTTCAGCAAGGAGTGGAGCATTAGTATGGCCATATGCTGGTACAATCACAGCACCAACAAGTGGCGCAAGTACATCATATTCTAATACAGGTGGATATGTTTCAGCAACAACTGGTAAGAGTGGATGTGATTTCAACGGCATAAGGAATACAGCAGCTCTATATGTAGCTACAAGTGCTAGTACTCAATGGACAGCAAGTACTGTTACAAATGCTTATTCAACAGGAACTACTGGAAATACTCCAGCCGCTGCTTGTGCTGGACGTTTTAAAACCGTTGGAACGAAGTCATTCCTTGATGTGTTTAGTGGAACATCTACCAACAATATCAATTATGGAACGTCAGCAAGCACAAAGGATAACAAGGGATTTTGGTATTTACCAGCCGAAGGCGAGTTATGTTACTTACCAAGTAAGAGGTTTGAGATAAATAAGACCATATTGGCACTTAACCAGAAGTATGGAAACGTTGGGGTTCAGTTGGAGACGACTAGCAGCTATTGGTCGAGTTCTGAGTACGATGTCATCCGCGATTGGTACGTGGATATTGGCAATGGTAACTTGAACTACTACTATAAGAACAACGTCAACTATGTTAGGGCGTTCTTGCGCTTTTAGTCTTCGCTTTTGGTAATGTATTAGAAAAAAGATGTTGTCATCAGAATTTATGAAAAGGATGTGGAAATATTGTTATACTAACGGTGATTTATCAAAAATAATTTTATATAATATTTATAAAAAACATTATATTGTTTATGATAGTTAATTTTTTATTCGGTTACATATTAGGCTTCATAATATTGTTCGCATATATATTATATATTATATGGAAAGATAAGAAGATTCCAGTATCCATATCAGCTACAGTATATAGTTTAGATACTAAGAATAAATGGATATATACCATCATAATATTATTGTCTGCATTCCTAATAGCACCACATTTGTTTACAATTACAAGTACAATAGGAATAGAAATACTAGCATATTTCACAATTGTAGGAATGTTAGGAGTAGGTGCTTGTCCATTGATATACGGTGAAAAGAATACGCTACACTACGCTTGTGCAATATTAATGGGTTCTTCAAGTCAAATAATATCATATCTATTATGCCCTTATACAATGTTCCTATGGCTTCCATATGTGGTTTATACACTGTATATGGATGACGGAAGATGGAACATGATGTTTGGGGAAATGGTTATGATGATTGCATTGTTGATTTGCGGAATTGTGAGAGGATAAATATGTTAAAAAAAGAGGCTAGAAACAATCTAGCCTCTTTTTTTATTCTTCTGGATTTCTATCTATATATACAGAATATCTATCTGACGATATGTCATCAAACACAAATCCTCCTGTTGAAGGTGTCATTGCAGGAATCCTCTTAAAGTAGAAATGCATATCAGTATCGAGTGTTACAACATCCAATATTGATTGAGGTAATTCTCCCTCTTCCTCAAACAATTCAATATCTTTATTTGTCAACTCATTAAGAGCCTTAAGATATTTCTCATTCTCTTCCTGGAAGATTTCATTATCTTCTTTTTTCTTTTCTTCGAGATAATTTGCTACCAAAGCATCCCAATCAATGCCGCATTCCTTAACAAATGGCGGAATCTCGCCAATTCTCAACCAATATCCAATTTCCTTCTTTTCAGGAGTCATAAGAGCCTCATATGTATCTTGGTCTCCTTCCTTGTTTGGATAGCCAGCAACTAACTTAGCCTCTTCTTCAGTGAAATACTGCTTATCTTCAGGATTTGTGATAAGAATCTTATTTCTTATATCAGGATGGAAGCATACCAATAATGGGGTAATTCTATTATTGAATTGCTCAATATATTTCTCAGAATTATATTCCAATCCTTCAACATCACTGCAAAGAATATCTCTCTCATCTTCAATAATATCATTAGGGACAAGTTGACAATTTAATATAATTTCATCTTCCTCACGAATAATATATTTCTTTATAATGTCCTTCTTGGCTTGCGCTGACAATTCCTTTACAGATGCCACATTATAACTATCAAGTTCTTTCTTATAAAGAGTTGTCTTGAGTTTGTTTGTCAATTCAACCTCTTCTCCATTTTCGTCCTTGATAAACTGATGCGTTACCTTTTTAACGTCAGAGTGTCCTTTCTTTGTACCAGTATTAATGTAATATATTGTATCACTGACATTCACATCAAGATTATTCAATAAAGCAAGTTCATACCAAGCCTGCCTTGATTTCTTGTTTCCTGCCTTTGTAAGAGTATTGCAATCTTCCTTGTATTCCTTCAATGTCTTTTTAATCTTACCTTTTGATGCAATATCCTTAATCGGAATCTGATAGTTGTAAATTCTTGAAATGTATTCGTAGTAGTTCTCCAAGAATTTAGAACCATTACCGTGAAGTAATAGATTAACTCCATCGTCAATGAATTTCTCTAAGTAGCCAGACATCTTTCTTGACTTAATGGTGTTGCCAACCTTCTTTGTCTTACCATTTGGCATCAAGTCAGCGTAGTTCTTTCTTGCGAAATTAATTGTTGCGTCACAATACTCGTCAATACCAAGACCCATCTTGTTAACACCGCCATTGTATGCTCTGTTAAGATAAATGTCCTCAAACTCTGCAACGTCAGCCTCAACCTTTGTATAAGCCTTACCCTTTTCAGTATTACGTCCAAGACCCTTACCAATATAAGGATTTTCGTCTGTGTATCTGAACTTATCTTCCGGCGGCATTTGGAAGTTGAAACCATCTGTATCACCCACAATAGGTGTATATCCTAACTTTGTGAAGTGAGAAATCATAAGTCTTAATGACATACGACCAATACAAGTAGTCTTTTCTGCCGCATCCAAGTCACCAAATGGGAATACCATAGGACAGCCATAACTACCAAAGAATGAGTTAGCGAGAATCTTCAACGGCAACTGCTTTTTATCGTTACCCATCTTCTCAGCCTTCCACTTTTGAATCTCTTGAAGAAGTTTCTGCTTCTCTTCTTCTGTACCAGCAAAATCTTTCAATAACTTTTCAAGTTCTTTTGCCTTATCTCCTGCAACACCCTTAAGGTCTTTATATTTCTCACGGTTTGTAAGAATATATTCAAGAAGATATAACATAATACTGCATATATCCAATGGTGTTTTAATCCACCAAGTCAATTCTATGGATGGGTACAAGGAATTGTAGTCAAGTTTTACAACTCTATCCGCATATCCTGTTTTAATAAGTCTTGAAAGTCCACCAGTAAATCTTTTATTCTCTGATGAAGCAGGAACTGCCAAATTATTCTCATAACACCAAGCAAGCATTATAAGTTTCCAAATACCAGCAGTACCCATTGTGCAAGCACGTGTAAATGTTGTAGGTAAAATCTTTGAAACAAGGAAGTTTGATTCGTTAAGTTTCAATTCAACCTTATCAGTTTCCCACAAGTCATCCAAAAGGTATCTTTCTACAATATATCTACCACTTGTAGGCTTATAGCCTTCAAGAAGCCCTCTATCTTCCTTTAACTCATACCAATCTCCATCTGTATCTCTGAATGCAAATTTATCATCCAATACGTTCCAAGTCTTTGTGATGATATTTCCTGGAACATATACACGATTTGGCTTCTTCAAGTCAAGATATTTAGTTGCATATTTCAAACTTGCTGATTTCATGTTTGAGTCAAGTGCTTGAGCACGCCTCACGGCATGTAATGAATCAAGAACACTGAAGCCCCAAGCGATTGTAGGTCTGTAGTATTCCATTTCGCCACCAAGTTTAAGAATTGATTCCTTTTTCTTCTTATATATTGCGTGTTTGAAATATTTTAGCGACATATCAGCGAATGTTGTTCCTAACATTTCGCATCTAACAATTAAGAAATCCCAGTCGAAGTTCTCTGAGTTATGTCCTGCAATTACATCAGGCTTTTCTGTCGCTATTATTCTTAAAAACTCATCAATTGCCTTTAGTTCATTTTGTTTTCTTTCATCACCTTCGCCTGTAATTGTTATGATTTTTTCAAAACCCTTGTTAGTACGAATACCAATTTGGTCTATTGCGTGTACGCGAGGATTAAGGCCTTGTGTTTCAAGGTCAAATACCAATCTCTTTAAATCATCGTAGTTTTCATATCCCTTGAACAATCTTCTACCAGTTTGAATCATATATTGTTCAACGGGAGATATTACCATAAACTCTTTGGAACCGTCACCTCTATTGTCTTTTTTCTTTTCATAAACGGGAGTTCCTGCCTCTGTGAAAAAATTTAGGAAGCGTGAATAAGGCATTCTCCTTGTGGCGTAGAAAAGATATTTGTAGCCATTCAAAAGCCTATCACTATCTTGGCTAGTTTCTGTTTTAGTGATAAGTTCTTTTACTCCGATTCCAACCTCTTTCATTCTTCGTCTAAGCGTACCTCTGTTACCACCGAACATTCTTATGCACGCGCTGTTTTTAACCCAAGCGAAGGGCTTGAAATCGTCTCTTTTTACTCGTTTTTCCCCATCTTCGTTAACATACACAATGTTAACCCTGTCATCCAAATAATCACATTCAATTGTTATGATGTGTTCCATTGGGTCGTGGCCACTTAAAAAAGTGTTCACCATTTCACTTGTAATTTCTTTTAC
>Ga0310691_10002815_pt1 | contig 22093 bp, 15 predicted proteins | sample 176DNAGHGlowgp2_FD_203887 | JGI IMG/M metagenome (GOLD analysis project Ga0310691, IMG submission 203887) | Sheep rumen microbial communities from Palmerston North, Manawatu-Wanganui, New Zealand - 1766 DNA GHGlow gp2 (v2) (version 2) | ecosystem: Host-associated > Mammals > Digestive system >...
GCTCGCGTGCGCGGACTGGGGCTCCTCCGCGCCGGACGCCGTCCCGTGGCCGACCCCGCCGCCGGCCGCGACGTGGCGCGGCGCGCTGGCGCTGCTGCGCGACCTGCGCGCGCTCGACGCGGAGGGGCGCATCACGCCGCACGGCCGCGACCTCGCGCGCATGGGCGCGCATCCGCGCCTCGCCCAGATGATGCTCGCGGCGGGGGGCGGCGCGGCGCTGCGCGAGGCGTGCCTGCTCGCGGCGGCGCTCTCCGAGGCGCTCCCGGCCTCCGCGCGGCCGAGCTCCAACGCCGAGCACCTCGTCCGCGACCTCGTCGAGGGCGACGGCGCCGTTCCGCCCGCGGCTCGCGCGCGGATCCGCGAGCTGGCGAAGGCGTGGGAGCGTCAGATTCTTTCCTCGCGCCCGGTGGACGGCGCGGCGGTCGCCGCGCCGTCCACCGGGTGCCTCCTCGCCTTCGCGTACCCCGACCGCCTCGCGCGGCGGCGGCGGACGGCGCGCGACGAGGGGCGCTACCTCACCGTCGGGGGACGCGGGGCGAAGCTCGCGCCGGGCGACGGCCTCGCGCGGAGCGAATGGATCGTGATCGCCGACATCGACGACGCGGACGCCGACGGCGCCGTGCGCCTCGCCGCGCCGATCGCGGCGGAGGACGTCGAGCGGCTCTTCGGCGACCGGACGGCGACGGAGCGCGTCCTGGAGTGGAACCCGCGCGCGGAGCGCGTGGACGCCGTCGAGCGCGAGAAGCTCGGCGCGATCCCGCTGCGGGAGCGGCCGCTCCGCGACCCGGATCCGGAGGCGGTCCTCGCCTGCCTCTGCCGCGGCGTCCGCGCCGCGGGGATCGGGCGCCTCGGCTGGACCGACGGCGCCCGGGCGCTGCAGGCGCGCGCCGCGTTCGCGCGCCGCCACGCGCCGGAGGAGGGGATCCCCGACCTCTCCGACGAGGCGCTCGCTGCGGAGCTCGAATCGTGGCTCGGGCCTCGCCTCTACGGGATGCAGACCCTGGCGCAGGCCGCGGGGGCGGATCTCCACGAGGCGCTCCTCGCGCGGCTCGGGCCGGCGGCGGCGCGGCGGCTCGACGCGCTCGCGCCGACGCACCTGACGGTCGCCACCGGGTCGCGCATCCGGATCGACTACGCGGGCGACGAGCCGACGGCGTCCGTGCGGCTGCAGGAATGCTTCGGCATGTCATCGACCCCGCGCATCGCGGGCGGGCGCGTCCCGGTGCGGCTGCAGCTGCTCTCGCCGGCGCAGCGCCCGGTGCAGGTCACCTCCGACCTGGCGAGCTTCTGGCGCGAGGGGTATCCGCTCGTCCGGAAGGAACTGCGCGGCCGCTACCCCCGCCACGTGTGGCCGGAGGACCCCGCCACGGCGCAGGCCACGCGCCGCGCCAAGCCGCGGGGGACGTAGCGCGCGCCCGCGCAGGCTCGCCCGTGCCGCTTAGGCTAGGCGGAGCGGCGTCGTCGCGAACCGCGGCGACGCCGGACGAGGCCAAGCCGTCGGTGCAGCTCGTCGTCGAGCGCGCGGAGGGTCGGCCGGGGTAGCGCGGAGAGGAGCGCCGCGGCCTCCCGCCGGGGCTTCGCGAGCGCCCCGCGGCGGGCGCGGGCGGTCTCCGGGCGGCCCGGCGCGCGGATCGCGAGCAGCTCTTCCGCGGTGCCGGGCTCGTCGAGCCCGCAGGCGAGGCGGAAGCGCTCCGCGAGGCGCTTGTACGACATCAGTGCCTTGTAGTGCGGCAGGAGTTCGGGCGCATTCTCCGCGAGCCACCCGCGGATGCCGGGCGCGCGTCCGACGATGGTGCCGTCGGTGGCGCGCTGGTACGAGGCGTCGACCGCGGGTTCGAGGTCGGCCACGAGCGAGCCGAGCAGGATCCGCTCCGTGAGAGAGTCGCGGGAGCGCTCCCACGCGGCGAGGAGTGCTTCGGGGGAGGGCGGCGGGAAGACGGAGGTCGCGCGCCGGCGCCGTAGCGCACGGCGGCGGCGGGCGTCCGCGGCAAGAGTGCGCGCACGGCCGCGGGCCTGGGCGCGGGAAAGGAGGTGGCCGAGGCCGAGCGTGAGGCCGGAAAGCGCGAGGAGGCCGAGCGTGACGGGCCAGCAGAGGACGGCGATTTCGAGGAGTCCGATCGCGAGCATTCCGTAGTAGCGGTCCTCCGTTGCGGGGGAGAACAGACCGGAGTAGATCGCGTCCGGCTCGCGGTCGGCGCGCCAACGGTAGCGGGAGGAGGGGGAACATCCGTAGGGCATGGGGGAAGGATAGCACAGACAGCGGAGAGAAATCAATCTAAAAAATAAATCTTGAAATTGCAGAAAAAATATAAATAGATTTCGGTGAATCTCATCGACTCCCGTTCCAAGCGCTCTGCGGCCTGCGACTTGCGTGGGGCGGATCGCGGTTGGCCACCCGTACCCGCCGCGCCAAGCCGCGCGGAACGTAGCGCGACGGGCGCCCCGCGCCGCAGCGGCGCGGGCGCGCGCTACGCCCGGAGCAGTGCGGGGATGCCCCAGGCGAAGAGCCCGAGGACGGCGATGGCGAGGAACCAGTGCCAGGCGACGACGAGGCTGCGGGCCGAGTCGGTGCGGAGCGGGAAGAGGCCGAACCAGACGACGTACTCGCGGCCGCATTCGCTGCAGCGCCAGTAGCGCATGCCGCCCGGAGTCCACTTCATCCACTCCGGGTTGTTCCACTTCCAGTGCTCGGTGCCTCCGCAGTACGGACATTTCATCGTGCTAGATCCTTCGTTCGGAATGTTCCCCGGACTCGCGGGCCCGAACCGGCGGGACGAGCGTCGCGAAGAGGTCGTCCAGCGTCTCGGCGCGGCGGATCAGGCGGGGGGTGCCGTCGGGCATGACGAGCCATTCGGCGCTGCGCAGCTTGCCGTTGTAGTTGAAGCCCATGGCGTGGCCGTGGGCGCCGGCGTCGTGGATCGCCAGCAGGTCGCCCGGCTCCAGGCGGGGGAGGGGGCGGTCGATCGCGAACTTGTCGTTGTTTTCGCAGAGGGAGCCCGTGACGTCGTAGACCTCGTCGCAGGGCGCGCCCTCCTTGCCGAACACGGTGATGTGGTGGTAGGCGCCGTACATCGCGGGGCGCATGAGGTTCGCCATGCAGGCGTCGAGCCCGGCGTACTTCTTGTAGGTGTCCTTGATGTGCAGGACGCGCGAGAGCAGCCAGCCGCAGGGTCCGGTGATCGTCCGCCCGCACTCCATGCAGAGGCGGGGGGGCCGGAGCCCGTTCCTCACGAGGATCGTCTCCATCTCGCGGCGGACGCCGGCCGAGACGGCGGCGAGGTCCACCTCGTCCTCCTCCGGGCGGTAGGGGATGCCGATGCCGCCGCCGAGGTCGACGAACTCGAACTCGATGCCGAGCGTGCGCGAGAGCTGCGCGACGAGCGTGAAGACGATGCGCGCGGTCTCGACGAAGTACTCGGCCTTGCGCTCGTTGGAGGCGACCATGACGTGGATGCCGAAGCGCTTCACGCCCAGCTCCTTCATCGCGTGGTAGCCCTCGAACATCTGCTCGGGCGTGAAGCCGTACTTGGCCTCCTCGGGGCGGCCGATGATCGCGTTGCCCTCCTTGGCGCGGCCGGGGTTGAGGCGCGCGCACATGAGCTCCGGGAGCCGCCCGAGCGTCCGGTGGACGAATGCGACGTGCGAGAGGTCGTCGAGGTTGAGGATGGCGCCCATGCGCGCGGCCTTGCGGAACTCCTCGGCGGGCGTGTCGTTGGACGAGAACATGACGTCCTCCCCGCGCAGGCCGGCGCGCTCGGCGAGGACGAGCTCGGCGAGCGACGAGCAGTCCGCGCCGGAGCCGGCGCCCCGGAGCAGCTCGAGGATGGCGGGGTTGGGCGTGGCCTTGACCGCGAAGTAGTTGCGGAAGCCGGGGCTCCACGAGAACGCCTCGTCCAGCGCGCGGGCGCGAGCAAGGATGCCCGCGGCGTCGTACACGTGGAACGGCGTCGGGGTTCTCTTTTCCATCTCCCGGACGAGCGGAAGGGGGAAGGGAAAGCGTTTGGGCGTCATGGCGCCGCGGAGAATACCACAAACTCCGCCCCGTCCGCAACGAAAAATCCGGAGCGCGCGGCGCGGGGCCTTGCGGGGGAGGGCGGGGGCGTGGTAGACTCCGCGGCCATGAGGATCCTGGTCGGTCTCAGCGGCGGCGTGGACAGCACCGTGGCGGCGCTCCTCCTGAGGGAGGCCGGCCACGAGGTGCTCGGCGCGACCATGATGCTCTGGGACGGCCGCTACCGCGGCGGCGCGCGCGACGCGTGCTTCGGCCCCGGCGAGGCGGAGGACGCCGCCGCGGCGGAGGCGTTCTGCGCGCGCTTCGGCATCCCCCATGTCCGGCTCGACCGCGCCGCCCTCTACGAGCGCGCCGTCGTCGCGCCCTGGCGCCGCGCCTTCCTGGAGGGCCGCACGCCGAACCCCTGCGTGCTCTGCAACCCGCTCCTGAAGTTCACGATCCCCGACGCCGCGCGCGCCGCAGGGCTCTCGTTCGACGCGTTCGCGACCGGCCACTACGCGCGGACGGACCGCGCCGGACCCGGCGGGCGCGTCCGCCTGCTGCGCGCGGCCGAGGCGGCGCGCGACCAGAGCTACTTCCTGCACCGCCTCTCTCAGGGGCAGCTCGCGGGCGTCGTCTTCCCGCTCGGCGCCATGCGGAAGGCCGAGGTGCGCGCGTTCGCGCGGGAGCGCGGCCTCGCGGAGGTGGCGGCGAAGCCGGACTCGCAGGACTTCTACAGCGGCGACCGCAACGAGCTGATCGGCGCGGAGGACCGCCCCGGCGACATCGTCGACGAGACGGGGCGCGTCCTGGGCCGCCACACCGGGCACTGGAAGGTGACGGTCGGGCAGCGCAAGGGCGTCGGCCTCTCCGGGACGGGCGAGCCGCTCTACGTCGTCGCGGTCGACGCCTGCCGCAACCGCGTCGTCGTCGGGCCGAGGCCCGCGACGGTGCGCCGCGCGCTCGTGGCGGAGTCCGCGAACTGGGTCTCCGTCCCGCCGCCGGAACCGGGCGCCGCCTTCGACTGCGCGATCAAGATCCGCTCCGCCGGGGATCCCGTCCCGGGCGTGCGCGCGACGGCGCTGCCCGGCGGGGGCTTCCGCGCGGAGTTCCCCGCCGGCATCGCGGGCGTCGCCCCCGGGCAGTCCGCCGTGCTCTACGACGGCGACGCCGTCCTCGGCGGCGGCTTCATCCGGGAGGCGGAGTAGCCGCGGCCGGAAGCGCGCTAGCGGAGGCCGAGGGCGTCGCGGACGGCGTCCGCGCGGTCGGTGCGCTCCCACGGGAAGCCTTCGCGCCCGAAATGGCCGCCGCTGGCGGTCTGGCGGTAGCTCCATCCCTTCGGGGACGTGAGGCCGAGCTCGGCGACGAGGCGGCCGGGGCGGAAGTCGAAGAGCCCGCCGTCCCGCAGGAGCGCGACGGCCTTCTCCTCGGTGGCGCCGCCCCGCTCCGTGCCGAAGAACTGCACGCGGATGCTCACGGGGGCCGCGACGCCGATGGCGTAGCTGACCTGGATCTCGCAGCGGTCGGCGGCGCCGGCGGCGACGAGGTTCTTGGCGACGTAGCGGGCGTAGTAGGCGGCGGAGCGGTCGACCTTCGACGGGTCCTTGCCGGAGAAGGCGCCGCCGCCGTGGGGGCAGGCGCCGCCGTAGGTGTCGACGACGATCTTGCGGCCGGTGAGCCCGGAGTCGCCGGCGGGGCCGCCGACGACGAAGCGCCCGGTCGGGTTGACGTGGAAGGCGGTCCGGTCGTCGATCATCCCGGTGCCGGCGAGCTCGTCGCGGACGACGGCCTCGACGGTCGGGCGGATGTCGCGGTCGATGTTCGGCTCGTCGGTCGTCTGGTGGGAGAGGACGATCGCGGAGATGCGGACGGGGCGGCCGTCCTCGTAGACGAGGCTCACCTGGCTCTTGGCGTCGGGGCGGAGCCACGGGATGCGGCCGCTGCGGCGCTCCTCGGAGAACCGGCGCATCAGGCGGTGCGCCCAGGCGATCGGCGCGGGCATGAGCTCGGGGGTCTCGCGGACGGCGTAGCCGAACATCATCCCCTGGTCGCCGGCGCCCTGCTCCTCGGCCGAGCCGCGGTCGACGCCCCGGGCGATGTCGGGGGACTGGGCGCCGAGGAGGTTGCGGTACTCGAGGGTCTTCCAGTCGAAGCCCTCGCCGGGGCGGTCGTAGCCGATGTCGCGGACGACGCCGCGGGCGATGGACTCGGGGTCGAGGCGGGGGAGGACGTGCTCCGACACCTCGCCGAGGTTGGCGGCGAACCGCGGCCCGACGAACGACTCGGCGGCGACGTGCGCGGCGGGGTCGAGCGCCAGGGCGGCGTCGAGGATGGCGTCGCTGATCTGGTCGGCGACCTTGTCGGGGTGGCCCTCCGAGACGGCCTCGGAGGTGAAGACGTAGCGTTGCATGTTTTTCCCTTTCGGTTCAGGGCGCATCCCGGGTTCTCCGGTTCCACCGTGGCGGGGGCCGCTCGGTTGGTGCGGGGCGGAAGGCCCCGACTCTGGATGTCGCGTGAGGGGGCCGGAGAATACCACGCCCCGCGCCGCAAGGCAAGGAAAATGCGCGGCAAGGCGGTCTTGCGTTTCCCGGGAGCTTGTGGGAGAATGGGCTTCGAACGGAAGAGGCCATCGCGGCAGGGGCGGTTGCGGAACGGAGCCGCCATGCAGGATGGATTGACCGCCATGCCAGCAAACACCATCCTGTATCTCCACATGATCGAGAGCGATTCCTGCCAGCACGCGAAGCTGGCGGGGATCCGGCGCTATGCGGCGGCGCGCGGATGGCAGGCGGAGGCCTACGGCCGTTTCCGGTCGCGCGCCCGCATGGTTCCCGGCATCCTGGCGCGGGAGCGGCCGATCGGCTGCATCGTCGAGGGCGCGGGCCGATGGGACGACCTGCCGCCCTCGCTTTTCGGCCGGACGCCGGTCGTGTACGTCGACGTCCTCGACGAGACCGTCTGCGGCGACGCTCCGCGCCTCGTCCTCGACCCCGCGCTTGTCGCCCGCGACGCCCTTCGCGAACTCTCCGCCACCCTGCCTTCCTGCTATGCGGCGGTGGGTTTCGTGCGGCCGCACGAGTGGTCGCGCGAGCGCATTCGCGCGTTCGCCGAGCTCGTCCGGTCCCAGGGCTCCGAATGCCGGGTTCTGGAAGCCCGCAGAGGGGAAGGCGGCGCTTCCTACTCCGCGCGCATCCGCCGCTGGGTGCGGACGCTCCCGAACGGTTGCGCCGTGTTCGCCGTGCAGGGGCCGACGGCCCGCAACGTCGGCGCCGCCGCGCACGCCGCAGGCCGCAGCATTCCCCGCGACCTCGCCCTCCTCTGCACGATCGGCTTGGAGAAGTGGTCGATTCCCCCGCCGCCGGGCGTCTCCCTCGTCCAGTTCGACTTCGAGCGCATCGGCTTCCTCGCGGCCCGGATGCTCGACGAGTGGATGCACGGCCGCCGCGCCCCGCGGTCGGTCGAACGCATGGGCCCGCTCTTCGTCGTCCGGAAGGAATCCACGCGCGGGCGCGGCCGCCGCGAGCATCGCATCATGGAGGCCGTCGAGATGATCCGCCGCGAGGCGTGCGACGGCCTCACCGCGCGCGCCCTCGCCGCCCGCTTCCCCGGATCGCGGCGCCTCTTCGAGATGCGCTTCCGCGAGGCCATGGGCCACTCCGTCCTCGACGAGATCCTCCATGTCCGCATGGAGAAGGCCTTCACCCTGCTGGCGAAGACCGGCACCGCCATCGGCGCGATCCCCGCCCTTTGCGGCTTCGGCTCGGACAGCGACCTCGACATCCTCTTCCGCCGGCGTTGCGGGATGTCCATGCGCACGTGGCGCAAGCACAACGCGTGGCGCGATTAATTTTTCGCAAAATTCAGAGTTTTTCTCCGGCGGCGTGATAACATCGCCCTTGTTCGGAGAAAACCACGATGCTCCTCTGCCAAGGAATCGACAACGTCCCGGGGGCGGGCGCCGCATGAAGAGCCCCGCGACCCTTTCCCTGGAAACGCCGGGCGCGCAGCTGGTGCTGGCGCGGCGTTCCGGCGTGTGGACGTTCGCCCACCTCGGCGCGCGCTGCGGGGCCGCCGAAGACCTCGCCGCGCTCGCGTCGGCGCGCCCCTACGCCGCGAACCACTGCGCCGAGGGGCCGATGGAGACCTACCCCGCCTTCGGTTCGTCCCGCGGGCAGGGCCACCGGCGCCTCGGCAACACCCGCGGCGCCCTCCAGGTCCGCCATGCCGACGGCGACGTCTCGGTCGACTGGCGCTGCGTCGAGACCCGCGACGTTCCCGAACCCTCCGGCGCCCGCCACGTCGCGCTCGTCCTCGCCGACCGCAGGCACCCCTCCTTCCGCGCCGTCCAGCATTTCCTCGCCTGGAACGACTGCGACGTCTTCGAGACCTGGGTCGAGCTCTCGCACGGCGAGTCCGGGCCCGTGGCGCTCTCCCGCATGGATTCCTTCTGCCTGGAGGCGACGGGGCTCGGCGACCGGTTCCATCTGCTGTCGCTCTCCGGACAATGGGCGAACGAGGCCCACGTCGCGGAGGACGAGCTCCTTCGCGGCCGGGAGGTCGTCCTCGGCTCCCGCGCCGGCGTCCACGACGCCTGGGAGAACCAGCCCGCCTTCTTCCTCTCCGTCGGTCCCGCGCCCGCGACGGAGGAGTCCGGGCGCGTCCTTGCCGGCGCCCTCTGCTGGAGCGGCGTCTGGGAAATCCGCATCCGCCACGAATGGTCCCACGAACTGCGGCTCTCCGCCGGCGCGGCCAACCTTTCCGGCCCGTACGTCCTGGAGCCCGGGCGCACCCTCGTCCTTCCGAAGTTCGTCTTTTCGTGGTCGGAGCGCGGGAAGGGCCACGCCTCCCGCACGCTGCACCGCTGGGCCCGCGCGCACCTCATGCCGCATTCCGCCCCGCGCGACATCGTCTTCAATTCCTGGGAGGGCGTCCGCTTCGACCTCTCGGAAGCGCGGCTCGCCTCGCTGATGGACGACGCCAGGGCGCTCGGCGCCGAATGCTTCGTCGTGGACGACGGCTGGTTCGGCCGGGGCCGGTTCGCCCGCAACGACGCCGCGCACGGCCTCGGCGACTGGAAGGAGGACCGCGCCAAGTTCCCCCGCGGCCTCGCGCGCGTCGCCCAGGAGGCGAAACGCCGCGGCCTGCGCCTCGGGCTCTGGTTCGAGCCGGAGATGGCCGACACCGAGAGCGAACTCGTCCGTGACCACCCCGACTGGGTGCTGCGGGAGGCCGGCCGCCCCCTGCGCCTCCAGCGCGGAGGCACGCAGGTCGTGCTCGACCTGGCGAACCCCGTCGTCCGGGACGCCGTCTTCGCGAGCGTCGACGCGGCCATCCGCGCCATCCCCGGCCTCGCCTACGTCAAGTGGGACGCCAACGCCGACATCGCCAACGCCGGCTCCCCGTTCCTCGGCCCCGACCGCCAGGCGAACCTCTGGTTCGACTACGCGGCCGGCCTCTGCGACCTCCTCGCGCGCCTCCGCGCCGCCCATCCGCGGCTCGTCCTGCAGGCCTGCGCCAGCGGCGGCGGCCGCGCGGAATTCGGCTCGCTCGCCTTCGCCGACGAGTTCTGGTGTTCGGACAACACCTGCGCGCAGCAGCGGGTCCTCGTCCAGTGGGGCCTGTCCCTCTTCTATCCCGCCTGCGCCATGGCGGCCCACGTCACCGCCGTTCCGAACAAGCAGACCCGTCGCACGGCCTCGCTCAAATACCGCTTCGACGTCGCGTTCTCCGGGCGTCTCGGCTTCGAACTGCCGCCCGACCCCCTGTCGCCCGAGGAAACGGCCTTCGCCCGGACGTGCGCGTCCGCCTACAAGCGCCTGCGCCCCGTCGTCCAGGGCGGCGACCTGCACCGCATCGCCTCCCCCTGCGAGGGCGACCACGCGGCGCTGCTGTTCGTCTCGCCTGACAAGCGCCGCGCCGTCGTGGCCGTCTACGGACTTTCCCGAGCCGCCAACGACGGCCGCCTCGCCCCGCTCCGCCTTTCCGGCCTCGCCCCCTCGCTCGACTACCGCATCCGCGAAATCAACCTTCCCCGTCCCGGAACGGGCCTGCATACGGCCTTCTCCGGAAAGACCCTCCGCGGCGGCGCCCTCGTCTCCGCGGGGCTTCCCTTCGATCTCGGTCCGGGCGACGATTCCTTCGTCCTCGAACTCACGGCAACCAAGCAACAAGGAACCCACACATGAAAGCAACCTGTGCAATGCTGGGCGCGCTTGCGGCAATCGCCGCGCACGCCACGGTCACCGTCTCCGGCGTGGCCTTCACGCAGGACGCCGACTCGCACGACGTCACGGTCTCCTACGACCTTACGACGTCGGACGGCGAGCCTGCGTTCGTGTCGCTCGACGTCCTCACGAACGGCGTCTCCGTCGGCGCCACGCGCGTGAAGAACGTCTCCGGCGACGTCTCCACCTCCCCCGCCGACACCGCCTCGCTCGTCGCGCCCGGCACCGGCAAGCGCATCACGTGGAAGGCCCGCGCCGACCTCCCGAACGTCGGCCTCACGAACGCCGCCGTCCGCGTGACCGCCATCGCCACCAACCACTTCGCGGGCCTCTACATGGTCGTAGATCTCTCGCGCGGCAAGGACTCCACCTACTGGCCCGTCCAATACACCGCCTGCAAGCCCGACACCAACAGCCCCGCCTTCTACACCACGGAACTCTGGCTCCGCCGCGTCCCCGCCGCGACGTTCCAGATGGGCTACAACAACGGCGACACTAAAGCGGACAGTTGGGAACCCGTCCACAGCGTCACGCTAACGCGCGACTTCTACTGCGCCGTCGTGCCGACGACCCGAGCCCAGCATCTCCTGATTCGTGGCAAGAACACCTACGGCACCTACGGGAATTTCTGGCCAAACGGCGAAGGGCTGGACGCCAACGGCGATCCCTTCGACTATTACCCGCTGTCCAAGGACGTATCCTACAATGAAATTCGAGGCAGTGCTTGGCCGGATGAGGGCGGCGTCACGGCCGGAACGGTAATCGGCCGGTTGCGCGCGAGAACGGGCCTGCAGTTCGATATCCCGACCGAGGCACAGTGGGAATACGCCTGCCGCGCAGGGCATTCAGGCAATACTTTTAACGATGGGACGCCTTATGCAAAGAATGCCTATGTCTCTCTCGGCTGGGGGCAGGCGAATTCAGACTGGTCGAGTTCCAGCAAAGACGACCATTGGCATCCCGTGGCCAAGCTGAAGCCTAGCGACTGGGACTTCTACGACTTCTACGGCAATGTCCTGGAATGGTGCCGCGACTGGTATGCCGCCTACACGGCCGACGCCGTCAGTAACCCAGTAGGGGCTGAAACTGGTTCCACGCGTGTAAGCCGTGGCGGTTCCTATGCGTTGGACTCATCTATCCTCAATTCATACGCCCGTCGAAACAAAATTGCTGTGACTACCCACGACAACAATTCAGGCTACCGCCTTGTTGTCGAGACGGACGAGGATCTCGGCCTCTGGCCGACCGAGGGCGGCGGGGCGGGAGAGCGCGGCTTTGCCGATTCCGCCGCCGGCCTTCTTGAGACCCGCCCCGCCGCGACGTTCGCCGGCTTCCGCGCCAACAAGCCGTACAGCATCATCGACACAGCCACCCCGCTCTCCTTCGTGCTGATCGTGAGGTAAATTGGAAAGCCATGCCCGCGCCTTCGGCCGCGGGCATGGGCATGGGCGGCTTCGCCCAAAAGAAACCATTTTCAAAGCAAGAAGAACAAGGACTTCTCCATGAAAAAACTCTTCCCCCGTCTCTCGGCCCTCGTCACGGCTTCGGCGGCGCTCTGCGCGGCCGAAGCGCTCGCCGCCAATGTCGGCCACCTCGCCGCCGTCTCGAACGTCTCGTTCACGCAGAACGCCCAGCAGGACGTGATCGTCACCTACGACCTCGCCAACGACGGCCAGCCGGCCTTCGTGACGATGGACGTGCTCACGAACGGCGTCCCGCTGCCCGTCGCCGCCGTGCAAACGGTTTCCGGCGACGTCTCCACGAACCTCACCCACTTCATCCCCGACGGCACCGGCAAGCAGATCGTGTGGAAGGCCCGCACTGACTGGAAGGGCAACCTCACGTCCAACGCGACCGTTGTCGTCTCGGCGCACTACACGAACCACCTGGAGGGCGTCTACCTGCGCGTCGACGTCTCGGGCGGCATGGAGGCCGATGCATGGCCGACCCACTTCGGCTCCGTCGATCCCGACGTGTCCAGCACGGCCTTCCTCTGGGACGAGCTCTGGCTCAAGTGCGTCCCCGCCGGCACGTTCCGCATGGGATCGCCGGAAAGCGAATTGGGACGAAACGTAAATGAGGTTCAACATCCCGTCACGATGAAATCGTTCTTCGTGGGCGTCACGCCCGTGACGCGCCGCCAGTGGAAGAACATGGGCGGCAGCATCCAGAACCTCAGCGACGAAGGCGAACTTGGCAGCGTCCCGGCCGGGAAAATCCGCTATACCTACGGGAGCGCCAGCAACACCCGCTGCGACACCATCTTGGCGCGCCTCAACGCCAAGACCGAGTTTTCCGGTTTCGCGCTCCCCACGGAGGCCCAATGGGAATATGCCTGCCGCGCCGATACGCAAAGCGCCTTCAACGACGGATCTCCCTGCGATCCTGGCGAGACATCGGCCTCTTACGCGACCTCCGAAAGCCTCGAGGACCTCGCCTGGTATCAGGGCAACGCCGGTACAAGCCAGCCCATGCAGCCTGTGGCAACCAAGAAACCAAATGCCTGGGGGCTCTATGACTTCCACGGCAACTGCTGGGAGTTCTGCCGCGACATGCTGCGCACCTATCCATCCGCGGCGGAAACCGACCCCTGCGGCGAAATCCCCGGCGTCGGCGACAAGTGCGTGATTCGCGGCGGGTCCAAGGACACCCCGGCAAGCGGATGCCGTTCGGGACGGCGCAACCAGTCTGGAACGCTCGGGGCCACGGGCTCAAGCGCGACCGACAACCGCGAGACCAACGGCGCCCGCTTCGTGTTTGAGTTCTAGGAAGGTCGCATGGCCCCTTCCCTCTTCCAGATCCGCCTGCGCGCGCCGCACACCGCGAGCGACGCGCAGTGGGCGGAGACCTTCCGCGCGCTGGCCGAAAACCGCGGCGCCTGCGACGAGGTCTGGTTTTCGACGGGCATCGCCTTCCCTCCGATGGCGTGGCACCGCGGGCACGCCGCGCGCCTCGCCCGCTACGCGGAGCAATGCCGCGCCGTCGGCATTGTGCCGAGTTTGCAGTTCCAGGCGACGCTCGGCCACGGGGATGCCTTCGGCGGGACGCCGGAGGAGATGGCCGGACGCACCTGGCGCGGCTTCACCGGTCCCACGGGCGTCGAGTGCAAGGCCTGCAACTGCCCGCGCCAGCCGGCGTTCCTCGCCTATGTCCGCGAGGTGGCGCGTCTCTACGCCGCGGCCATCCGCCCCGCCTGGCTCTGGATCGACGACGACCTCCGCGTGAACAACCACCGCCCCGCCGCCGGATGGGAGGACGTCGGCTGCCGGTGCGAAACCTGCCGCAAGGCATTTCTGGGAAGCCTAGGAAGCCTAGAATCCCTAGAATCGCTAGAATCCCTAGGATCCCTAGAATCCCTATCAAGCCTAGCCGCCGCGATTTCCGACTCCCCCTCTCTTGCAGCCGCATGGGAGCGCTTCTCTTTCTCCTCCATCGCCGCCGTCGCGGCCGCCATCGCCGAGGAGACGCACGCCGTCTCGCCGGAGACGCGCTTCGGCTACCAGCACGGTGGCTGGCCGAACGATTCGCAGCTCGCCGTCTTCCGCGCCCTGCGGGAGGCCGGCGGCGGCCGCCCCGTCGGGTCGCGCCCCGGGGGCGGCGCGTACTACGACTTCGACCCCAACGGCCCCGTGGAAAAGGCGCTCGCCGCCGCGCGCCAGCGGCGCGTCCTCGGCGATCCGCCATGGATCGACACGTGGCTCCCCGAAATCGAAACGTATCCGCGCGCCTTCGCGAGCCGCACTCCGCGCGGCATCCTCCTGGAGGCCCTCGCCAGCCTCGCCTACGGCATGAACGGCCTTTCGGCCCTCATCATGGACACGCGCGCCGAGACCGACGCCTGGTATTCGGAGAACCTCCTCGCGCCGCTCGCCGCGGAGCGCGAGCTCCTCGAACGCTACCGCGACGCCAACCTCGGCACCGTTCCGGCGGGGCTCGACGCCCCGGCGGACCTCCCGCTCGACGGCGTCTACGCCTACGCCCTCGCGGGCGTCCCGGTCGTTCCGGGGACGGGGCGCACTTTCGGCGTCCTGACCGCCGCCGACGCTGGCCTCAAGATCTGCTCCTGCACATTGCAGGACCTCCTGCGCATCCGCGCCGAGGCCGACGAACGCGCCGGACATCGGCTCCCCGTCGTCGTCGAGGCGCCCAGCATCGGGCTGGTCGTTCCGCGCGTGTCGCCCGACGGCGCCTTGCGCACCGTCCTGCTCCTCAACGCCCGCATCGAAGCGCAGAAGCCGCTTCCGCTGCGGCTGCGCCCTGGGAGCGCGGGCATCCTGCCTGCGGCCGCCGTCTGGCACGCCTTCGGCGAAAAGCCCGTCACGCTCTCCCTGCACCGCGACGGCGCCGACGCTCTCGTCACCCTTCCGGCCCTTCAACCCTGGAGCGCCGGCTGGCTGGAACTCTAGCGCCTCGCTGATTCCCGCATGAAAAAACCGTTCATCGCCTGCCTCGCCGCACTTCTCGCCTCTCTGCCTTGCATCGGAACGCAAGGCGCGCCGGATCCTTCCGCCGCCATTTTCGGCGTGCGCGACTTCGGCGCCGTGGGCGACGGCGCGGCCAAGGACACCGCCGCCGTCCAGCGCGCCATCGACGCCGCCGCCAGTGCAGGCGGAGGCGAGGTCCGTCTCGAGGACGGCACCTTCCTCTGCGGTTCGCTCTACCTCAAAAGCCATGTCGCGCTCCACGTCGGCACCAACGCCGTCCTGAAGGCCAGCCCGGACCGAGCGGACTACAACGCCGCCGACGTCTGCCCGCAGAACTGGACGAGCGAGGCGGAGAGCAATTCCGGCGCGCATCTGCTCCTCTGCATCGGCCAGACGAACGTCACTGTGCGCGGCGAAGGGCGCATCGACGGCAACAGCGCCGCCTTCCTCCTCGATCCGGCCACCGGCAAGCCGTGGCCGGGCGGCCAGGGCGCCATCCCGTGGCGTCCGGGCCAGATGCTCTACTTCGTCGAGTCGCAGGACATCCGCGTCGAAGGGTTGACGCTTCAAAACGCGCCCTACTGGTCGTGCTTCTTCCACGGCTGCGTGCGCGTCGCGGCCCGCGGGCTGACCGTCCGCACAATCCGCCGCCCCTTCCACACGCACAACGGCGACGGCATCGACATCGACTGCTGCGAGGACGTCGAGGTCGCGGACTGCGACATCGACACCGCCGACGACTCCATCACGCTGCGCGCCGACGTGGCGCGCCTCCGCACGCCGCGCCCCTGCGCCAACGTCCGCGTCCGCAACTGCAGCCTCTCCTCCGGCTGCAACGCCATCCGTCTCGGCGTGGGCGACGGCGAAGTCCGCGACGCCTCCTTCCGCGACATCCGCATCCACGGCTCCCGAACGGCGGTGAACGCCGTGGGCGCCTGGCGCAAGGGCGGCCGCGGCACCGACATCCGCCGCGTTTCCCTCGAGAATCTCGACGTCGAGGCGCGCAATTTCTGCCACATCTACTACCGGCATGGCCGCGAATGCGTCTTCGAGGACATCGCCTTCCGCCACGTCCGGGGCAAGGTGTCGGGACCGTCCGTCATCGAGGACACATCAGACCGCCCCTTCCGCAACCTCGTCTTCGAGGACGTGGCGCTCGAAGGAGAGACCGCGCCACGAGTCTTGGAGACAGCAAGCGGACAACAGCAAAGGGAAGCGGTGGCCTCCGTCGGATTCGGCGGCGGGCTTACCATTTCCGCGCCCCCACTCGGCACTGAAGGTGGCGGTGACGCAGCCTCCGCCACCTTCGTGCCTTGGTCCTTCGATTCCAACTGGAAACCGCACGGCGCCTCCGGCGCGCCCGGCGCCTGGTTCGTGATCGAGTGCAGCCCCGCCACGGAGAACGCCGCCGACTTCGGCCTCGTCCTCAACGGAACCGCCGACTTCCGCGAAACGGGCGACGGCGGCATTGAGGCCACGTGGAGCGTCACGCCCAGCCGCAACGGATCGCCCCGCTTCGTAGGCATCCAGTGCACGGTCCCGAAGACCGACATTCCCGGCGGCGTCATGGCCGGGGAGACGCACGTCGCGGTTTCCGACGCCATCCCCTCCTCGCCGCACGTCTTCTCCGGAAAGGTGCGGAAATTCGAGTTCCTCGGCGTTTCCGCCGAAGCGCAGAACCCTGGGGACGCGGGCAGCCTGCCCGCGGCAATCCCTCGGCTCGCGCTGGAGTTCCCCGAGCCGCAGGAAATCCTCGTGCAGGACAACGCCCGCTGGGGTTCGCAGACCGTCTCGCTGCGCATCATCCTCGCCGCCGACGGCGTCGAGGCGGACCGCACGTATTCGACCCGCGCCGTCTTCCGCGTCCCCGGAACGCCGCTCGCGCTCTCCGTCCCGGAACCCGTCCGCGCCGAGGCGGGCCCCGACTGGATTCCGCTCCCGCCGCCCGCCCCGGGGACAGACTGGGTCGAGCCCGGCTCCGCGCTCGACTTCTCGGGCGTCGTGCCGCACCATGAGCCGGCGGGGAAGTTCGGACGCGTCGTCGCCGTCGGCGACCACTTCGAGCTCGAAGGCCGCCCCGGCGAGGAAATCCGCTTCTGCGGCGTGAACCTCGTCCACGGAGCCAACGTCCCCGATCCGGAGAACGCCGACCGCTTCGCGGCGAACCTCGCGCGCATGGGCTTCAACTCGGTCCGCATCCATCACCACGAGGCGTTCCTCGTCGGGGCCAAGCCGCGCGGCGACGGCGCCGCGCTCGACGTCCCGGACCGGAACTGGGAGAAGTTCGACGCCCTTGTCGCCGCCTGCGTCCGGCACGGCCTCTACCTCACCACCGACCTCTTCGTCTCGCGCACCAAGGCCATGACCTGGCGCGCCATCGGCATCGACCGCGACGGCACCGTCCCCGACCGCGAGTTCAAGCTCATGTGCGCCTTCCACGAGCCCGCCTACAGCAACCTCGTCGAATGGACGCGCCTCTTCCTCACGCACACCAATCGCTTTACCGGGCGCTGCCTCGCCGAGGAACCCGCGCTGTGCGGCATCGGCCTCATCAACGAAGGCAATCTCGGCCGCGACGGCGTCGAAGGTCTCAAAAAATGTCCGGGCTTCGCCGAGGCATGGGCGGAATGGTGCGCGGCCCGCGCCGGGGGTTCGGGGGGCAACGCCCCCCGTCCCTTGCCCACCGACGTGTACGGCAAGACGCCCCTGCACGGCGAGCTCGCGCTCTTCCTCGCCGAGCGCGAGAAGAGGCTCTTCGCGCGCCTTCGCGCACTCCTGCGCGACGAACTCGGCTGCCGCGCCCCGCTCTCCAACCTCAACGCCGGCTACTATCCGGGGCAGTACCTGCTGCCCATGCGCGACTTCGACTACGTCGACACGCACTTCTACTACTACCATCCGCGCTTCCTCGGGAAGAACTGGCGGTTCCCGACGGTCATCGAGGCGGAGAACCCGCTTGTCGTGAACGGCGGCGCCCCCGGCGCCACGTGGCGGCGCGTGTTCGGCAAGCCCTTCTGCATCACCGAATGGAACTGGGCCGCGCCCGGCCGCCATCGCGCCGCGAGCGGCCTCGTCACGGGCGCGCTCGCCGCGCGCCAGGGATGGAGCGGCATCTGGCGCTTCGCGTGGAGCCACACGAAGGAAGGCGTGGAGGCGCCCGGCTCCATGCCGATCCGCTTCTTCGACCTGCATTCCGATCCCGTGCAGCGCGCCAGCGAATACGCCACGCTCGCCCTCTATCTGCGCGGCGACCTGCCGCCCTTCGCGCCGGGAACCGAAAGCGCCGAAACCTGGAGAGAGGAGGCGCTGCGGGACCCGTCCGGCGGAGCGCGGCAGTTCGGCTCGCCGCGCAAGGGCGTGTCGCCGTGGGAGCGGCGCGTGGGCACGCGGAGCGAGAGGCCGATTTCTCACGCAGAGACCGCAGAGAGCGCAGAGGGGGAGGCCGGACCGACGCCCGACGGCGCCTTCCGCGTGGTCACGCCGCGAACCTGCGGCGGCTTCTCCGAGAGCGGCGCGCTTGAGTGCGGCGCGCTGCGCTTCGAAATCGCCGAAGAAGGGGGTTCGGGGGGCGGCGCCCCCCGGTCGTTGGTCCCCGCCGCCGTCTGGGCCACTTCCCTGGACGGCGCGCCGCTCGCGGAATCATCGCGCATTCTCGTCGCGCACGTCACCGATGCCGCCAACACGGGTGCGGTCTTCGACGGCCCCGAGGCGCGCTCGTGGCTGGAGCAGGGAGCCACGCCCGCGCTCGTCCGCCGCGGGAAGGCAAAGATCGAGATGACATGGGGCCCGTGTTCGGAGACGAACCCCTCCGCACAGGACTCTTCGCTCTTCACTCTTCACTCTTCACTTCGTGGCGGCGACGGCGTCGCCGCCACGGTCTACCGCCTCGCCCCCACCGGCGCTCGCCTCGCCGAAATCCCCGCTTCCTTCGATCCTGCCACCCGGCGTCTTTCCTTCATCGCCGACACGGGGTATGATTCCGCTTCCGCCACGTTCTTCTACGAAATCGTCCGATAGCATCCCCATGTCACGCTTTCACGAAATCGACATCAAGCCCGTTCCGGTTACCGAGGTTCCGACCGCCTCCGTCGCCGGCGAGGCGCCTTCGCTGCTTCCGCCCGGCAAGGCGTGGAACCTCGCCTGGCACGACGAGTTCAACGGCACCGAAATCGACAAGACCAAGTGGATGTGCCGCGAATCGTTCTGGGGGGCCGACTTCCCCGCCTTCGCCCACGACTTCGAGGGCGTCGAGATGACCGGCCGGGGCACGGTGCGCCTCCATCTCCTGCGCAAGGGCGACGACTTCTGCTCGCCGCACCTGCAGACCGGCTCCCTCACCTACGACATCCCGCGCGAGCCGGGGAGCGGCGGCTTCTGGCCCTTCGGCCCCAAGAAGCAGCCGCTCTTCATGCACAAGTTCGGCTACTACGAGATCCGCTGCCGGCAGCCAAAGTGCGCGGGCTGGCACGCCGCCTTCTGGCTGCAGGCGCCCGGCATCGGCTCCTCGCCGAATCCCGCCGAGTGCGGCGTCGAGTGCGACGTCATGGAGAACTACCGGCAGCACGCCGACGGCAAGATCGTCTGCGGCAACGGGTGGAACGGCTACGGGAAGGAAGGGCGCTGGTTCGGCCACTTCTCCTACGACGCCGAAACGCTCCCCGACGGCTGGTGCCACTACGGCGTCGACTGGTCGCCGGAGGGCTACGCCTTCTACGCCAACGGCAAGAAGGTCGGCGAGCAGAACGCGCCCGTCTCGAACGTCGGGCAGTTCCTCCTCGTCTCCACCGAACCGCGCGGCTACCGCAAGGTCGGCAACGACGGCGGCCTCTCCGACGGACGCCGCGCCTGGGGGCGGCCCGACCCCGCCCTCTTCGACGCCGTTCTTCCCGATTTCTTCGAGGTCGATTTCGTCCGCGTCTTCGACGAGGTTCCATCCTGATTCCCGCCCATGTCCAGCATCGTCACCATCGGCATCGTCTCCATTTCGAGCCTCCTTCCGCGGGAGCAGCTCGACGCCGGCACGAACGCGCTCGCCTCCGCCGGCTACCGCATCAAGGTCGCGCCCAACGTCGCGCGGTCCGACGTCGCGCCCCCGGAGGAGCGGGCGCGGCTGCTGGAGGCGTTCTGGCTCGATCCGGAGATCGACCTCCTTCTGTTCGCCCGCGGCGGGGAAGGGGCCGCCGACGTGGTGCCCCTCCTCGACTGGGAGCGGCTCCGCGCCCGCCCCGATCTGCCCGTCATGGGCTTCAGCGACGTCACCATCCTCCTGAACGCCATGCTGGCCAAGGGCGTGGGGCATCCCGTCTCCGGTCCGATGCTCTCCTATGCGACCCGCCTGACCCCGGAAGCCCGCGACTGGGCGCACCGCGTCCTGCGCGGCGAAGCGCTGCCCGCCGTCCGGTGCCGCGCCGTGGGCGGCGAGGGCGGCGTCGTCGCCGCCCTCCCCATGGGAGGACACGTCACCCGGCTCCATTTTCTCTGGGAGCGCGGACTCGCCCCCTCCGCCACGAACCGCGTCGTGTTCCTCGAATGCACCGCCCGGCACGCGGCCGCAACCGTCGTCGGCGACCTCACGGCCATGCGCGACGGCGGCTTTTTCGACGGCGCCGCCGCCGTGGTCCTCTGCGACTTCCGCCACAAGGACGCCGACCGCGCCGCGCTGGAAGCCTTCTTCCCGGCGTTCGCCGCCTCCCTCCCGTGCCCCGTCTTCTCCGGCTTCCCCTACGGCCACGTTCCCGGCATCCTCGCCCTCGACTTCCGCCGCAAGCTGTCCATCTCCCCGGACGGGCTGCTGCAATTCCAATAACGAGACCTCCATGAAAATCCGCAACGTCGCCCACCGCGGGCTCTGGGACGAAACCGTCCCGCAAAACACCCTCGAAGCCTTCCGCCGCGCCTGGGACGCCGGCGCGACCTGGGTGGAGACCGACTTCCACCACACCCGCGCCGGCCAGATGCTCTGCATCCACGCCGAGGGCGAACTCCGCCGCTACACCGGCTGCGAGAAGAAGATCGCGGACCTGAGCCCCGACGAGGTCGCGGCCCTCCGCCTCGACCCCGTCCGCTTCGCCCGTTCCGAGCCCGCGCATTCTCGTTCCGTGCCCGCGCATTCTTGCGCGGGGTTCAGGATCCCCTTCCTCGACGAGGTGCTCGCCACCGTGCCGCCGCACGGCACCCTCCAGGCCGAAATCAAGGGCTATTCGCCCCGATACGCCGACCTCTTCGACGCCGCCGTCCGAGCCGCCGGCCTCACCGAGGACAACGTCGTCGTCTCGTCCTTCCAGCGCGACGCCCTCGCCGACTTCCACGCGCGTAAGCCGTCCTACCGGACGCTGCTGCTTGTGGGCGTTCCGAAGGACAGGGAAACCGACGTCTTCGCCGCCATCGCCGCCGCCAAGGCCGCCGGGTTCGACTTTTTCTGCCCCGGCCTCACCCCGGGGGACCGGCCACTGACCCCCGACGAACGGGCCGCCGTCCGCGACGCCGGCCTGGGGTTCCGCGTCTACGGGGTCAATTCGCCCGAGGCGCTGGCCGAGGCCGCGCGCCTCGGCGCCGCCGCCTTCACCTGCAACTACTGGCGCCAGGCGTTCGACTGGGCGCGGGACCTCGGCGGCATCGAGCTGCTCGCCTGACCGCCCGGCCTCGGCCGGCGCTAGGGCACGAAGCGGGAGAGGTCGTCGAGGACGAGGTCCGCGGCGGAGAGGTCCTGCGGCGGGTGGTCGGGGAGACGGAGGGCGATGACGCGCATCCCGGCGGCCTTGCCGGCGGCGACGCCCGCGGCGCTGTCCTCGAAGACCGTGCAGTCGGCGGGGGCGGCGCCGAGGAGGCGCGCGCCGAGCAGGTACCCCTCGGGCGAGGGCTTTCCCTGCGCGTAGTCGCCGCTGCCGACGATCGCCGCGAAGCAGTCGCGCACGCCGGCGAGCGCAAGGGCGTCCTCGATCTGCGAAGGCGTGGATCCGGAGACGACGGCGCAGGGCGCGCCCGCGGCGTGGAGGCGGCGGATGAGGGCGATCGTGCCGGGGATGCGGACGTCCGTCGCGGCGACGCGGGCCTTGAAGAAGTCGTCGGAGCGGTGCGCGAGCGCGTCGCAGGGGATCGCGGCCAGGTCGGGGAAGCGCTCCACGATCCTCGCGTAGCACGCGCTCCACGCCTTGCCGTAGACGATCTCCTGCGTCCAGGAGGTCGGGACGGGGTGGCCGAGCGCGGCGAGCGTGTCCGCGAGGGCGTCGATCCAGATCACGTCGGTGTCGGTGATGGTGCCGTCGAGGTCGAAGAGGTAGGCGTTCATGGGGCGGGGATTGTAGCGGAACGGGGGTTTGAAGTCGAGCTGGACATTCCCCACTTTTTGAGACGGAGACGGCGTGAAGCCCCGTAAAACCGGGACTTCGCGCCGTCGCGCAAGTGAAATGTGGCTTTCCTCGGCCGGATACCGTAGACTCTACGGGTGTCAAACC